>Ga0209512_1000501_pt1 | contig 63115 bp, 52 predicted proteins | sample frozenSSSSmetaG_FD_184142 | JGI IMG/M metagenome (GOLD analysis project Ga0209512, IMG submission 184142) | Glacier valley bacterial and archeal communities from Borup Fiord, Nunavut, Canada, to study Microbial Dark Matter (Phase II) -... | ecosystem: Environmental > Aquatic > Freshwater > Ice >...
TCACTCGGCGCTAGGTACTTCGAACCATCAGGTTTTTTACCACCAAGTACAAAACGAGGCACGATCATAATGCCCGTAAAAGCGGCCGCCGCTTTTCCTACAAAATCTCTTCGGTTCATTTCGTTTTCTTTTTTCATTTCAGTTAATTTATTGGATCCAGGATTTGTATATTATTTGTTACTTCACGACAACCTTCGTCTTGCTTTGTTTTATTTCATCCAATAACAACGTAAGCTCCTTTACCTTTTCAGGATTCTGTTCATACACGTCGTTGCGCTCCGAAACGTCCGTCGCCAGATTATAAAGCTGGCCCGCTGGTTTTCCTACCGTAGGCTTTACGTCCCTTGGCTCTGTAAATCCACCGGAGCCCAGCCCCTGGATCAATTTCCAGTCCCCTTTTCTTATAGCAAAATAGCCAATAGAAGAACTGTGCACTACGGCTGGTTGTTGTGCCACTTGTTTCGATTTTCCCAATAGAACGGGCAGGATGCTGTAACTATCTTCCGTAACAAAAGCGGCGTCCTTGCTCTTTAAAATATCTGCGCAGGTTGCCATGAGATTGGCCAATGTCGTCGTAGCATTGCTAACACTCCCGGCTTTCACCTTTTTGGGCCAGCGAACAATAAATGGGATACGGTGTCCTCCCTCGAAGGCATCGCCTTTCATTCCCCGAAATTGGCCAGCAGCCTTGTGATTGAACATTTCCACATAATTTGTTCTCCAATAGGGTCCGTTATCACTGGCAAAAATCACAATCGTGTTTTCTGAAAAGCCTGACAGATCGAGCGTTTTAAGAATTTCGCCCACCGCAGCATCAACTTGCTGTACGAAATCCCCATATTCACCAGCTTTCGATTTACCTACATAATTTTTGGTCGGTACCCAGGGTGTATGCGGCGCTGGCATCGGCAGGTAGAGGAAAAAGGGTTTTGCCTTAGACTGTTTTTTTATAAACCCAACCGCCTTTTCGATAAAAGTTGGCAAAACGCCATGAAAGTCGAAGGAGGGAGACATTTTTCCCTCACGCCAAAAGGGTCCCGTATAACCGGATTGAAGCTTGTTGCCATCGGTGTAAGCAGTTGGCAATTCCGTTAATTTTTGATTTTCCAGATAACAGTAAGGAGGCATGTCCAGCGAAGCAGGTAAAATATAGGAATAATTAAAACCTACTGTATTAGGTCCCTGCGCAGCATCCTTGGAAAAATCAATGTCTTCCGGTTTCATATCGGTTTTAATTCCATATCCTTCAACCGAAGCCAGATGCTCACTTTCCTTATTCAATGCCCAGTCAAGGCCCAAATGCCATTTACCCACAACGCCCGTTTCATAACCATTCTTTTTGAGAAGTGAAGCCACCGTGGCACGGTCGTGTTCAATAAGCGTTCTGCTATATCCTCGCAACACACCTACCGGAAGCCGGCTTCTCCACGGATACCGTCCTGTCATCAGTGCGTATCTTGTGGGTGTACACACCGATGAAGGTGAGTGCGCGTCGGTAAACCGCATTCCCTGTGAGGCAAGTCTGTCAATGTTTGGAGTTTCTATTTTACCCTCAGGATTGTTAACAGAAACATCGCCATAACCAAGATCATCGGCCAAAATGTATACGATGTTTGGGTTTGACGGTGCGGCAGGCTGAAATGAAAGGGAAATCCAGGTTAGAAAAAGCAAGGCCGTGACTGAAAGGTATTTTATTATCTGATTCATAAGTTGGTTTGTAATTTCTATGTTGTCTATGGTTCTATGTGTTTCATTTTTTGCGACGGTTTTTTTACCACATAGGAACTCTTGTTGCAGGTCTACTCCTATGTTTTCTATGATTCTATGTGTTTCAAAATTATTGTCTGACAAAAATTAACCACATAGGCACATAGCGCACATAGGGTTGCGGGAGTAATTTCTATGTTTTCTATCATTCTATGTGTTTCAAAATTATTGTCTGACAAAAATTAACCACTTAGGCACACAGGTTTATGTGATTAGATTTCTATGTTTTCTATGATTCGTGTTTCAAAATTTTCATCCACCAACTATTTCACGGAGCCAGATGCAGAAATTTTCAGCATCACTACGCCATGGTGCGGAATCGTGGTTTTATATGACCCGATAAAGTTACCAATGTCTTTCTGACGCCATACGTCCCTTAACTTGCATTTTTTATAAAGTCCCAACTTGTTAAAATCAAGTGTAAACGACGTCGATTTCTCATCGCCCCACCTAAAATAGGTCTCTGGCGACTTACCAAAGTCAGCAACATTAAATAAGCCCAAAGCATAGGTACCATCTTCTAAGGATTTGAGCCATACCTGTATTCCATTTTCTTCCAATACCAGCCTGGCCGGCCTTCCCAGCGGATCCTGATCTATCGCAATCACTTCATCATTGGTAAGGAGATTAAGTGTAAAAGCGTCGAGTTTTTCAATGGGGCAGCCGATCAACATCGGAGCGGATAACAAGCTGAACAAACTTACGTGGCTGTATTGTTCGTCAGGTGTGAGGCGGGATGCATGCAATTCCGACCCGGTTGTAACATCGCCCAGAATCATCATGTCCGGGTCATTCCAATGGCCTGGACCGCCATAGGGACTCCATTTATCAAGGGTAAAAGCAGAAGTAAAGAGGCTGTTCCAACTGTCCCGGATATCGGGGCCGGTTCGGTAAGAATTGGTTAGCCTGGCCCAGTCTTTCACGTTGCTGAAAGGTGCCGAATTGGAAATACTGTAAAGAATATCCCTACCCGACTGTCTTAACGCAACCGACATTCTTTCCACAGATGACACTTCCAATCGCCAGTCGTATTTGAGGTAGTCGATTCCCCATTCAGCCATTTGTTTTGCATCCTGAGCTTCAAAACGATATTTCCCAATGTACCTGAAAGCACGTTTATTATCTCTCACTGAATCAGGAAAGTATCCGTTTTCAAGATTTGATGAACCACCCGTATAACCGGCATAACTTGTGATCCACGGCGTAGAATAGACCCCAACCTTCAAGCCTAATCCATGGATATAATCGATCATGTCCTGAAATCTCGGAAACTTTTCATTGGGCTGAATCGCGTTATACTTTCCCCCTCGTTGCCCTTGCCAGGCATCATCGATATTAATGTAAGTCCAGCCATGTTGACTTAAACCCTTGCTCACCATGGCATTAGCCGAAGAAATTACCTTTTCCTGATCAATGTTTCTGGCCCAGGAATTCCATCCGTTCCAGCCGATTGGCGGTGTGAGCGCAATCGTATCTCCAATCTTGATTCGAATCTCCCAAGCAGCTTCGCCCCACTGATTTTTTGCTTTTAATAGCGTTTTGTATGTTCCACGCTGGATTACTTTTCCCGTAATAATTCCAGTCGTTTCGTTGATTTGAAGTCCCTGTGGCAGGTTTTCAGCATAAAATTGCATCGGCCTTTCACCAGTTGCCGCTATGGTGTAAAGAAAAGGATTACCAGGTGTGGCACCGAAAATCTTTGCTGAATTAATTTTAGGAAGTTTCGCCGGTTCAGGTGTCAAAATGTATCGTTCACCTGTGTTGGGGGTATGTTGTGGGCGACCATCTCCAATCATTTCCAGTTGGGCGTCGGCCCAGTTTGAATAAAGCCTTGTGTGACCTGAATCGTTGACTTCAACCAAAAGCCCTAAACGTTTTACACCGGTCAAGTCCACCTTCACTTTTTTCGGGCCGTCGATCCACTTTATCTCACCACTATCGAAAAGTATTTTGCGATCCGCAATCACGTAGAATCGATGTGAAAGCTGCCGGCTTCCCTGATCATCCACTCCTACCTGTGCCGTAAAGGATTTGGCCTGGCCATCAAGAAAAAACGCAAGAATACTGAGACCGTTTACTCCTACACCATGGCTGAAATATTTTCCTTGTATGCGCAGGGAATCCCCGCCTGCATTTGTTTTCGGGACCACAGCCGGAATACCCTCCGAGAAGGACTTGATGCCAAGTTCATCCAGCCAGATTTTGTTGGTTTTTTGAGAATAACCTCCAGTGCTAATGCATAACAGAGTTACAATAATCAAGCTTTGTATTTTATTCATTCCAATGTTTTTTTACCCCTTGTATTTAAAGTCAGAAAGAGGTTTTTTAGAGATGGGTCGCTTAAAACCTTGCACGTCCGCGGACAAGAATCACATTCAATAGTATATAAGTGCTTGCAAAGATCGCTTTTACCTAAACTAATTTTTTAATTTTCGGTGGATTCAATCGCCACTACAATCATTTGACGCGTTTTTTCAGATCTAACCGACTAAATTCTCATTAATAATTTTGTATCCTGCCCATTTTGAATATTCGACTCAGCAACGTTTCAATCAATTATACCCTGCTTGTAATAGACATCGGATAAAGCCCCACCGCAATGCGGCTGAGAAGATATCGGATTCTTACGTAAAATGACTGGTTTTGTACCATTTTTCCCTCAGAGTTACACATTTTACTTCGATTCAAAATCGCATATTTTCCACCGCACGCTACAATCAGAAGACATGAAACCAAGTCACGCGACTATGTTGTCTCAGAAATTGGCAACTAGCCCGAATAACAAATTAGACGTATCTAAATGGAAAATCGTCATTTACTGCCAGCATGAACGCCAACGTTTTTAACCATTACAAGCGTGGAATATTTGCGCTATTACTATTTGTTTGTTCGACATCATTTGCCCAGAAAAGCAAAATTTATCCTGCGTCCCATTTCCCTGACCGGGTCATTCTGGGGTTTAAAGGTGATCCTGCACATTCACAGGCAGTTAGCTGGCGCACGGATTCTACGATTACCAATGCACTGGCTGCCATTCACCTGGCTGATCCTTCACCTGATTTTCAGACGGACGCGAAAATTATAAAAGCAACGAGCCAGAAAGTGCTGCTTGATGGAAGGCAGGTAATTTTTCATGAAGTTGATTTCACGGACCTCAAACCGGCTACCCAATATGTATATCGTGTCGGTGACGGATCCTTCTGGAGTGAATGGTTTCATTTTACAACAGCTTCTGACAAAAACGAACCCGTATCGATCCTGTATTTTGGAGATGCGCAAAACGATATCCGTTCGATGTGGTCGAGAGCAATAAGAGGTGCTTATTCAAGGATGCCGAAAGCCAACCTGATCATACACGCTGGCGACCTGGTCAATCACTCCTATACCGATGCAGAATGGGGAGAATGGTTTGAAGCGGGAGGCTGGGTCAATGGAATGGTCGCCAACCTGCCCTCTCCCGGTAATCACGAATATGTGAGTGACGGAACGGAGATCAGGAAATTATCAAGCCATTGGCGCCCGCAGTTTTCCTTACCCGAAAACGGACCCGAAGGCTTACTGGAAACGGCATATTACATTGATTATCAAGGAATAAGATTTATATCCTTTGATACCGAAGCCGGTCTGCAGGATTCAACTGCCATGAATAAACAAATCGTCTGGCTGGAAAACGTCCTCAAGGAAAACAAAACCCGTTGGACCGTCGTCACCCATCATCATCCGGTGCTGTCCACTTACTCTTCCAAAAAAAGAGCTGCTGATGCCTGGCGTACCAGACTTGAACAGCTTTACAAAAAATATAAGGTGGACATCGCTCTGCAGGGCCATGAACATACCTATGGAAGAGGCGTCAATATGCCAGCGGGCAAAAGCAGAAAAAAACCCGATGGGCCGGTTTATGTGGTTTCCGTAAGCGGCCCCAAGATGTCAGGGCTCATTCCTCAAGACTGGATGGATCGCGCCGCGGTAAATACACAACTCTATCAAACGATTACCATTAGCGAAAACAAACTTTCGTATCAGGCTTACACTGTAAACGGAGTTTTATACGACGCTTTTGATTTGACTAAAAACAAAAAAGGCGTAAACAAGCTCATTGATCTTTCCAAGGGAATAAAAATACCTGAAAGAGTGGAGATTCCTGAGCAAATGCTCAAAAGCCTGAACCCCGGGCAATTGAAAGAATACAATGAACGCTTCAAGGATTACAAGAAACGGAAGGGGCTGTAGTAGAACGAATCATTAGCAATTTACGAGGCATGATGTTTTGTTTTCGCTGGAAGTCGCGTTCCAAAAGCTATCCCATGCGACCCGCCGCGGACCGCCCCGATAGCAAATCGGGGTTTGCCTCTTAATTAGCCACGTGCTCGGGACTAGCCCTGTACCATGTGAATCGATTTACGTATTAAAGTTTCGTCAGAAAGAACTAGATTCACCAATTGGGACGATGGGGTGTCTGGTTACATTTCAAATCATCTAGCTTTAATTCCAAATAAAATGATCCGTAATTTATTACTGCTACTGGCAGTCGCTGTCAGCCCCTTTACAACGCTGGCCCGTGAGGATGACAAAAAATATTTAGCTCCCCGATTACTGAATATCGTGAATTTCATCCGACAATCGGAACCGCGGGAAGCATGGATTACGGAAGATGTATTATACCAGACGACCCGGTCCGAAGTTCAACTACTTGCAAAATACAAGTTACCAGGAACATGGTTGCTGCAATACGATGCTTTGATTAATCCACGCTATCAGAAACTCCTGAAAGAAGATATCGGAGACGCATCCGAAGTAGGTGCATGGTGGGAAATAACACAGCCTCACGTGGAAGCAGCCGGACTGAAATGGCGCGGAAGATACTCCTGGGACTGGCACGCGAATGTCGGCTTTTCAACAGGCTACTCCCCTGAGGAAAGAGAGAAGCTCGTGGATGTATATATGGAGAAATTCAAATCCATTTTCGGCAAATATCCAACCTCTGTTGGTTCCTGGTTTATCGACTCGTACTCATTAGCCTATATGTATGACAAGTATCACATCGAAGCATCAAGCAATTGCAAGGATCAGGTAGGAACGGATGGCTATACACTCTGGGGCGGCTATTGGAACCAGGCATACTATCCAAGCCGGGTCAACGCTTACATGCCCGCCCAAACTGTCGCGGCTCAAATAGGCGTACCGATTTTCCGTATGCTGGGAAGTGACCCCATTTATCAGTACGATAGCGGATTAGGAACCGCAATGTCTGGCGTCGAATCTTTGGAACCCGTGTATCCACGTAGTGGAGCCAGCCGTAAATGGGTGGAGTGGTTTCTGAAATCCATGGCAACAGAACCCTGCCTGTCTTTTGGCTACACCCAAGCGGGCCAGGAGAATTCTTTTACATGGAAAAACATACAAAAGGCTTTGGAAATGCAGATTCCGATCATTGACTCCCTGCAAAAGGCAGGCAGGATAAAAGTAGAAACCTTATCAGAATCGGGACGGTGGTTTAAGAAAAATTACCCATTAACGCCTGCAACTGCCGTAACATCCATGGCAGACTACCGGAATGAGGGCAACAAAACGGTCTGGTACAACAGCCGCTTTTATCGCACCAACCTGTTTTGGAATAACAAATCTTTCAGGTTCAGAGACATTCATTTGTTTGATGAAAAATTCGAATCACCGTATTTCAAAAAAGCCCTTACGTCTACCCAGTGCGTCTATTCCACGTTACCCGTTGTCGATGGATATCTTTGGAGCAAGCCGAACGAACTGGCAGGTTTAAGGATTATGCAAATTAATGCAAACGGAAAGGCAACCGAAGTTCTTGTCAACAATCCTCTGGTTACGGAGAAAGCTAATAACGTTTTGAAAGTGGATTTTACGGGAGAACCGAGTGAAAAGTTCAGCATCCTGTTTTATGAAGATCGGTTTGAGGTAAGCTGTATTTCAAAAAGTAAAAACTTCAAATGGGCACTAGAATTGAAAAGTGCCGAAGGTATAGACCTACCCTTTAAAGCCATTGAAAAACAATATGCAAAGGCAGTGCTAAATGGATTTTCGTATGGGATTTTAATGAAGAAAGGGTCTCTGCAAAAAGGTGCAGGATATGTGTTCAGGATGGTTCCGAAAGGGAACAAATTGGTAGTAACTTGCACGAATTCCCTTTGATTTTTTGGTAGGATTTAAAGCTTTCTATAAATATATGGTAGAGCCCGGTAGAAGTAAAAACCGGGCTTTCTTGGCTGGTTAAAGTTTTTTCATTAGAAATTAGCGTTGTTCTTCTGGTTTCCATCCTGGCTAAGAAACCAAAACCTTCTGCCCATGAACACAATATCTAAATGCGTAAACTGAATGCTGAGCCTCTCCATGCTCGTAACAATTTCGGCCAGCAACCATAGCAACGACCCCAGCACAGATCCCTGTTGATTCCAGCTACATGAAAATTTGCTTCACCATCGTGCGGCATCCTGCTTGCCGGTTGGTTTTTTAGGCTACATATCCCGCATTTTCTTGCAGGCACCAAAATATGAATGATCAGGTGGGCCTTTTTGAATCAATTACATCCGTCGTTCTGGCAGCCATTGAAGCTTCAAACAATAATAAATGGATGTAGATTTCAAATTCTTGGCTTGTCCATTCCGACGCACGGGAAGTATTGACGAAGCAATTCCAGGTAATTCACAACGTTGACACTCAATTTATAGGCCAATAATTGACCCTAAATCAGCGTAAAAAAAAGGGTTGAGTGTGAGGAAACGCTTTCACGAAATTCGAAAAATCTCTTAGTAGCTAGAAAAAGATCACCGGCAATCAAATAGAAACCCTGAATAGGCAGGATTTAACTGTACATTCTATTTTATCGCAGTCTGTAAACACTGAGCTCCTGAAAATCAAATTTTTCCTCCGACTTCTCTCTCAACGATCTCAGCTTTTGTAATACACCGTTTTTAGGCAAACCCAGCTCCGAGTTAAAATCAATATAAAGTATCTGACCGGCTTTGCTGACGATCTTTTCATCGACCAACTCCTTAGAATTTACAGAATACAAATTGGTCTTTCTGATCAGTTCAAGTGCCAGATCCGCTGTTGGTAATTTCTTGCTAAAAAGATCCTGATCGGAATAGTAAATGTAGTTGATATTGAACCATCCGGGGCAGAAATACACTACCGTTTCAGGTGTTTTCAGCTCATTTACTTTTTGTATCAATCGGGGGACATTCCAGCCACGGTCAAAATAAGGAATAGTGTAAAAACTAAACAGCCCGATCAGCAGTGCTGCTAATCCGTATCGGATGTAGGTGCTAAAAAAAAGTCGCTGCAAGTTAAGAATCACCAGAATATAAAATGCCGGGGTGATGTAAAGGGTGTAGCGATCCAGAAATATCGGGGTTATGTAAGAGATCAAAAGCATTCCCAGCCAGGCCATTGGAAAGAAGAGCAGTAGAATTTTTTCGCTGATTTGAAGTCTAATACGCTTCACAGTCGCGCAGACATACCCCGCAATAATGATCGTCAGAGCTGCAAAGGTTCCCCAGGGGGAATTGGTATACTGCCGTAGAACATACCACACTTCTTCTGGCGTTTCCGGTGCTTTGAGCCACCAACGTCCCATCACGGCTGTCGCATAGAATGAGCGTGCTACATAATAAGCTATCGGCAAAAAAGTAATTCCAACACCTACGCAAACCAGGAACCAGTATTGCAATTTCCCCCGCGATATTTCTCTGAATGTGAGGCAGGCAAACAGTTCTATTAGTAAAACAAATATCCCGAAGTAATGGGTGTACACCAGTGCCGAATGCAGGAGAACTGCAATCACAAAATCTGAGTTGAAGATTTTTTTGGCATTTACCCTTTCCAATGACTGTACATAACCCAGAAAATAATAAAGCGACAACAGACTCAGGAGGGTAAAAAGTGCATAAGGCCGGTTTTCCTGAGCAAAGTGGACCTGGATGTTTGAAACCACAAAAATACTCGCGGCCCCGATCCCTACCTCCTTATTAAAAAAGCGAATTCCGCCGATAAAGAGCAGGCCTGCCGTCAAACTATTAAAAATCAGCGAAGGCAGGCGCAGCAAAAAAACACTGTCAACCCCGGTAATCTTGAGCCAGAAATGCATCAGGATATCATAAAGCGGTGCAGTCTGGGTGGTAGTGAAATACTTAAGTAGTGGTCCGATATCAAACAACGGAAAGTAGGTAGACAACGGCTCGTCAATTGCCAGAGGGTAGTCCGCCAAATGGATGACTTTAAGCGTGAAGTTGAGCAAAAAAAAGAGTATAAAACCAGGGTAATTTGCTGAATGACCGGTAAACATTTATGATAGAAACGGTTGATTCTTTTAAGGATGCGTTTTCACTACAAGATTACAATAAACTCCATTTTTCGAAGTGCAACAGGCGCTCAATGCCTATTAATTTATACGGATGTATTGGTCTGGACATTATGTCTTTCACTAAGGTCTCTGACACTACCTTCTCACAAACTCCTGAAAGTCCGAGGCACCCAAGCCACTGTATGAATATGTCACGGTTTTGTTTTTAACGCATTGGCCCGAGAACATGACCAAGAGGGGTAATCGCTTACCTGCTCATCGTCTGATCAAATGAGTGAGCATGCAAGTAACCATTATTTCAATGGCGTAAGCTCTACTTTCCGCACAAACATTTCTGCACCTTCCGACTGAATCTGGATGCGGCCTTTGGACGGCTTTACATTTGTCGCATTGTTGACCAAAACGCCGTTAACATAAACGGTAACTTCGTCGCCTTTTGCCACACACTCCATCACATTCCACTCTCCCTGGGGCTTTTCGATATCCCTGGCACCACGGAAACCTTTCACATCCTGCCAGGAGAGATCACGGTCAAACCAGTCTATCCGGCCGCTGTTTATGGTGACCGGAGTTCCGGCAGGATCGAAAACTTTCCCCCCGCCTCCTTTTTTAGAGGCAACCCGTGCGGTTAAAGCGTATTTGTCGCTGCCATCTCCTACCACCAGCATATCGCCGGTGCCGCCTTCAATGATCTGGCATTCAATGGACAGCATCCAGATCCCGTGATAGCCTCCATCAGGTCCTGTTGAATGTATTAGCAAACCGCCGTCACGAGCTGCATTCGCCCTGGGAGCATAGGTATTTACGCCCCATTTGAACTCCATCGTCAGCTTATAATTTTCGTACTCTTTATCTGTAACGATGCTTCCGTATTCCTCGCCGGAGATATGGATTACTCCATCTTCGACCGTAAACACTTTTTTCACATCCTGGTCACGCCCCCTTTTCTCCACGAATGGATACCAGCCATTCAGGTTGTTACCATTAAATAGTTTTACAGGACGTGATTGGGAAAATGTGTTTTTATTTTGAAGAATAAAGATGATCAGAAAAGCAAGGGTCAGAAATTTTGTCTTTTTCATTTTTTCTTAAATTCGCGGATAGGGATTAGGAAAGTGACTTATTTGTTGTTGTCTCTCGCCTGGATCATCCGATCCAAACGATATGGGAGTGACTGCAAAAATGCCGTAAGATTGGCCATTTCAGGCTGGGTTAATTGCTTATCCAGGCCAGGAGGCATCATTGAAACTGTATGAGGTTCAATGGCTTTTATTTCAGAACGCGCAATTCTTAAACCCGGAGCGGGCCCCACTTCTATAACGATCGATTCCGGTAGCTGTTCCTTGATAATCCCTATGTATGCGGTTGTCCCGGTAACTACCCGGAAGGTTTCATACTCGCGGGCAAAACTTACACTCGGATAAACTACGGCTTCAAGAATATCATGCACTGAACGAATTTCTCCGATATTGGTGAGATCCGGGCCAAACTGTCCCCCTTCGGAACCAACTGAGTGACACGAATAACAAGAAGCTTTACCAAAGAACAACTTTCTGCCTTCGCCAACATCACCGCCTTTCAGCGTGCTCTCCATGTCGCGCAAATTGGTCAGACGTGCAGCATGCTTCTCATTAAGTTTGACAATCAACGGTTCGGCCAGTGCATGAACTGACTGGGGGTACTGACTAATTACCCTTTTCAAATCCTGTTCTGTTAAATTTTCGAAAACTCCGTAAGCGGATTGCAATGAGGTGACAAGTTCCCGCCCGACCTTTTCGCTTTTGTTTCCCTCAAATGTCTCCAATAGCGATGGCAAAAGAAAAAGATCCGTTTTCCCAATCTGATCCCGTGCAATAATAGAGAGCTGCTCATCGGTAAGCGAGGCCTGGTTTAGTACCCGGACTGAAAGCTGCCTTACAGGTGATTCGTAAGTCTTACCCATAAACTTTATAAGCATCCGGAATGACTCATCCGTCAACTCAGGGGATGACATGATCCTCGCGCTGAGCGCTTTCAGCCGGAAATCAATAGGGGCGCTTTCATTTTTGGCAATTTTATCCAGCTGATCATTCAGAGAAGTTACGCGACGGGATTCGATCACCCCGATCACTCTGGACCGCACCTCAGAGTCCTGACTGTGAAGAGCAGCACCCAATTCTGAGACCCAGGACTTGGGGAGGTCTTTCAGCGAACTTCCGGCCATCACATCCAGCATAAACAACTTTCCTGCCGCCGTAGTTGCGGAGCTGCCTAATTGGGCCGAGACGAGTTTCTGCAACTCCGGTTCTTTAATAAATGTAAGTATCAAATCCTTGATCAAGGCTTGATCGGACTCAGATTGCTTAGCATCAGAAAGGCTTTTTCTAAGAAAATCAATAACCGTATCAGCCCACTGAGGGTGGTGTGAGGCCACCCAAATGCCTGTTTTCTTAAGTGCGGGGTCTCCGCTTGATAGTGCTGCTGTAAGGTGTTCCTTCTTTAACGGTGCGCCGTCCATCTGATCAAGAGCGGTCATTGCAGCGATGCGGACCGGAATTGAAGGATTTTCGAGCGCCTTTACCAATTCGCCTGAACTTTTGAGCATAATCAGCGAATGAATAATGGCATGCCTGACAAACCGGTCATCCGTATTTGATGCGGCGTTCAACAATGCTGGTACGGCTTCCGGATCTCCAATCTGCCCCAATGCAGTTGCTGCTTGCCTTCGTACCGGCAAGACATCAGCCTGGACCAATTTCATTAGTTTCTGCGAAGCCTTGCTGTCTTTGGCCAAACCAATCGCCCTGGCGGCGGCCGTGCGAACAGTACTGCTTTTGTCATTCAATGCATTGCGAACACCTTCCTGAGCGGCAGGGTTTTTGATTCTGGATAGCGCAAATATGGCATTAGCACGAAAATCCGCATCCTTAATTAATGGCAGCTCCGTAATTATGAAGGCAACAGATGTTTTACCCTGCAACACAAGTTCCTCCACAGCATTACTACGAACATAGGGACGTGCATCAGAGAGATATTTGACCAGTTTCCCGGGAGTCTCCCCATTAATTTTCAACTTCTTGCCCCAGGCATCTTTAACGCCAGGTGTTCCGGTTTTACGGATTCGGTAAATTCCGCCTTTGATATCCGCCTGAACTGTTCTCGAAAGCGGACAGCCGTCACTAAACCAAGCACCGGTCACGATGACAAGCATACTTCCGTCGGCATCCTGAAGCACATCGGTTGGATGAGAATCGGGACTGGTTGATTTCAAAAATGGCGAGTCGACCGTCTTGAAGGTTGCACCATCCGGCGAGATGATGTGTCGCATGATCCGGCCTGTATTAAATTCTGCGTTGAAGAAATTCCCTTCATAGCCAGGACCAAACGCATTTCCCTGAAAGCGCACAACGCCGGCTGGGGCTACACGGGGCATTTTCGTCATCACTGGCATTAAGTCCCCGGTAAGTTTCAAACCGTCCTCGTCAATCGCAGAATTCGGTTTCGGGTATACCCCCCCTTCGACCCAATGCATCAGCGCATCTCTTTGGCCGTCGCGGGGATCTGTAAAATAAGTCATGGTACCGATGGTTTCACCAGACGGCATGAACGCGATTTCTATTGAATTATCAAATCCCCCACCCGCCATGGATTCCAAACCAGAGCCATCCGGGCGACACCGCCAAATCCTGGCCGTTTTTCCCTTTAAGTTGACACCCTCTTTTGTGGTAATATCAAACCCTCTCCGGGCATCTGTAAGGTATAACCAGCCATCAGGCCCCAGAAAAGGACCTCCGAGGATGGCGGCATTGGAATGGAAATTCCATCCTGTCAGGGCAACTTCTCGTTTTTCAGCCACACCATCTCCATCCGAATCGGTGTAACGTGTGAGATTCGGCGATTCTGTTACATACAGACTTCCCTGATAAAACACTCCGCCTTTGGGGAAAGGAATGTTTTTCGCAAAAATGCTGGTTTTTTCAAAATTGCCGTCCCCATCCAGATCTTGAAGCAAACGCACATGGTAGGAAGGCTCAGCAAGCATATGCGCAGTACCCTTGACGTTGGGTTCAGTGGATTCAAAGACAAACAGACGTCCCGAGCCGTCGAAACTTGCAAACATCGGATATGAGAGCAATGTTTCGGACACTGCACTTTCAATTTTAAACCCCTCTGGAACCTGCAGACCTGACACCTTGGGAGACTTACCGCCTGTTCCGCCGGTAAGCACAAAACAAGCCGCCAAAACGCAAAATTGAATTAAAAACCGTTGAACTTTGTGTGTACCGTCCGAGCGTAAGACGATCTGCTTTATTTTGGAAAATTTCATAACTATGGATTGAGTAGGGTAATCTTTGCTGAGTTCGGGATATGATTTGTGTTAACATTCACCTTTCAATTAAAGGGCAGTTGCGTAAAGTCCTACCCTGGTACAGATCAAATTCGATCATCGCGCAAAAATCATATAGCAGGTGAGTCCAACATCTCTAAATCAATGATCCCCAGATCGTCGCAGTTTGTAGCTGCAAAAACCGGGGGATCATTAACAAATAAATTCGAAAACTACTTCTTTGAATACCAGTCCCGCAGTCGAACATCGATCGACGCGTTGGAGGCGTTGACGGTCTTTTTGAATGCTTCAACATCGCTAAACCCGCCGGCACCACGGTAGTGATAAGGGTATACGATTTTAGGTTTGAAGTCAAGTACAGCGGAAGCAGCTTCCGGTACATCCATGGTATATGGAAGATTCATGCAAACAAATGCCACATCAATGTTTTTCAATGCCCTCATTTCGGGAATGCCGGCGGTATCGCCACTCAGGTACACCGTTTTCCCCCCTATCGTCAAAACATAACCGTTGCCTCTTCCTTTGGTGTGCTTGGCATCTGCCGCTTCGGGAAGATTGTACATCGGTATTGCCATAATGGAGACACCCAGCTTACTGATAGTCTGACCGTTATTAATGACAACCGCTTTCGATTTCAGCTTATCGGACATTTTATCCGCCACTGCCTGAGGCACCACAAGAATTACATGACTTAAATCCAGCACATCGAGTGTAGCAGGATCGAAGTGGTCGCCATGGATGTCTGTGATTAAAATGAGGTCCGGAGCTGCAATGCCCTCAAAAGTCTTGGCCCCGCCATAAGGGTCTGCATAAATGGTCTTCCCGTTCCAGGTAAGTGCCAAAGTGGCATGATTGAGAGGCTGAATTTTCAATTGACCTTTGGAAGTTTTGATATCATCAGCGGCTGGAAGCTGAGCCCACAAAGCCGTGGATATGATCATTAACAGAAGAGTGAATTTGGTTTTCATATTTACATAGATTTGTTTGATCAAAGATATACCACCAGGCGGTATCTGTCGCAGATTTGGCTGATTTATTTGACATGTTTACAATACTTAGAATCAAGAGTCCATTCAACGGCCTTCCTTGCTCAAACGATCCGCACACACATCAATTGAGCGGACTTTATAAGTGGCCTCAATTTTGGCGTGCGCCTAATCTCACAGAAACGAAACGAACTTTAACTTCTCGATTAGGCTGGTACAAGCTTCTGCCCAATCTGCTGACTAAGAGACAAAAAATCATAATTATTCCATGCCTCTGCGATTTTTCCGTTCGATACTCTGATCATGCAGATGCCCGGAACCACAATGGATTTGCCACTTTCAGCATGGGTTGCATAAATCACGGTTCTGGCTGACTCCATATCATTTTCCGAAACGACCTGTTCCACAACAATGTTGATGTCGTGAAATTGCTTTGTGAAGTCCCTAAAGAAAAGTTTAAATCCGGAAGCGCCTTTTGCGCCTTCTCCTGTCTCAATACCGGAAAAAGCTGCGTCTTCCGTCATGAGTTTATCTATTGCATTTTCATCGTTTCTATTCCAAACCTCCTCAAACCAATTGTAAAGTAAAGTCGAATTTAAGTCTCTCATGATGATGGATGTTTAAGTGCACGCGCTTTCAGTCTAAAACATTGGTTCTAAGAGATTTTACTTTTTTAATCAGATTTAATATCGAGTAAAAAAAATGCGTTTGAGTGGGGCATATTTGGTGACTTTTGACAAAAATCAAGATCTAAACGCTGAGAGTATAATCAGACTTGCATTAAAATTACCGTCAATCCCGGTCATGGGGAGCTATTCGAAGCTGACACCAAACCCGTTTACGACAATTGGGTAGTGCCGTTGGGGCACTACCCAATAATGAACTATGGGTAGTCAAAAAATCAGCCCAATTTTTGCTCAACCAAAGGAATGACTTCGTTGCCGATCAACCGAATACATTTGAGCAATTGTGCATGTGACAGTCCGGCATTGTCCATCTGGAATGTAAATCTTGAAATTCCGCCCAGCGCTTCGCTGTGTCTGATGATTTTGTCGGCCACTTCCTGCGCGTTTCCGATGACGTATGCACCTCTTCGGCTCATTTGCGCATCGAAACTTCCCCGCGTAACAGGAGCCCAGCCCCGCGTCCGGCCCACTTTGGTCATTATTTCCGCATGCCCCGGATAATATTCATCGATCGCTTCCTGCGCGGTATCGGCCACATATCCAAATGAATGCAGTCCCACTTTTAGCTGCTCAGGTAAAAATCCCGCTTCAGCACCGGCTTCCCTGTAAAGATCAATCAGTGGCCGGAAGCGATGGGTTTCGCCGCCAATAACTGCGACCATAAGAGGTAAACCAAGTGCTCCCGCCCGAATAAAAGATTCAGGGGTACCTCCTACCCCTAGCCACACCGGTAGTTGCTTTTGCAACGGCCTTGGATAAATCGGCTGGTTTTGAAGTGCCGGACGAAACTTACCTGACCAAGTGATGGATTCCTGGTCCCGGATCGCCAGCAGCAGTTCAAGTTTCTCAATAAAAAGCGCATCATAGTCTTTTAAATTAAACCCGAAAAGCGGAAATGCGTCCACCGACGAACCCCGTCCCACCACCATTTCCGCACGACCTTTCGAGATCAGATCCAGGGTCGCATATTCCTGAAAAACCCGCACCGGATCTGCTGCGCTCAATACTGTGACCGCACTCGTCAATTTTATGTTTTTGGTAAGGGCCGCCGCAGCCGCCAATATTACCGCAGGAGCAGCATCAAGAAATTCCTTTTTATGATGTTCACCAATTCCAAAAACATGAAGACCTGCCTGATCGGCAGCTTCAATCCTTTCCAGCAATTCACTCATGGCATCCACCCCACTGAGTGCTTCTCCATTTTCGGTACTCAGCATTGCCGAAGCAAAACTGTCTATTCCTATTTCCATTATATGTAATTATATGTTTGGATTAATTTCCTCACTTTCAGCTATCGCAATCAGCAGTCAAAAGCTTGCCGCCCAGGAACTGACGGTCCAGCATGCCACTTTCCACTTTTTTTTAAGTTTTACTTCTTACATTTTACTTCTCACATTTTACATTTCACTTCTCACTCCAACCAGCACAAGTCAATTTGTTTCAACAACACCAATTTAACCATACTTGATACCAAAAAGTTAGCTATACGCAAAACTATAACGGTATCCTTTAGTATAGTACTCTTCAAAAAACCATTGAAAAGGCAGGAATCTTCAGTACAACCAACCTACTTCTTTTGGTCGTCTTGTTTCAAAAAGGTAAAGATGAGCTCATAAAATTCCTCAGGGAGAAAGGGCTTTACCAGATAAGCAGAGAAGCCACTGGAAAGGGCTTTTTCGCGTTCGTCTGTAAAAGCGGAAGCAGTTAGCGCAATGATTGGAAGCTCCGATCCTTTTTCCCGGATAATCCGGGTTGCCTCAAAGCCGTTCATAACAGGCATCCTGAGATCCATCAAAAGCAAGTCGTAATGCTTCTCGTTAAACTTTTCTAAGGCCTCGCTGCCGTTAGCAGCAGTATCATATTGCAGCCCCACCTTCTTGAGCAGGTTGGTTGCCAAAAGTAAATTAATGGCATTGTCATCCACAACCAAAATGCGCGCATCGAGAAGCGCAACTTTAACTCCGCCAGGATCTGCCTCCACGAGGGGTTGATCAGAATAGTAAAATGTAAGCGAAAATGAAAAACACGATCCTTTCCCCGGTTCGCTCTCAAGCGTGATTGCACTACCAAAAAGCCTCAATAGCTCTTTGGTGATGGCTAACCCTAGTCCTGTCCCACGGTTGCTCCGATTTGCTTCGCTGCTGCTTTGTGTAAAAATCTCAAAAATTGTGGATTGTTCCTCCAACGGAATACCGATTCCGGAATCACTGATTTCAAAGCGCAGTTCTATCTGGTTTTCGTCCCTTCCCTGTTCTTTAACAGCCAATTTGACAAACCCTGTTTCGGTAAACTTAACCGCATTGTGGATCAAATTGGTAATGATCTGGTTAAGCCGCACCTTATCTCCGGTCAACTGTGCAGGTAAGTCCGAATCAACTTCAAAGATCAGATCCAACTTCTTTTCTCTGACTCTGGGGATAAACGTCTTTTCAAGATTTTTGAGGAGCAGTGAAGGATCAAATGCTTCCTGCGTAAGCTTGACGCGGTTGGAATTGATTTTGTTAAAATCGAGAACATCATTCACAACCGCCATCAGATGGTCTGACGAAAATTTCAATGTCTCCACCAATTCTTTTTGAAACTTTGTCCGCAAATCCTCCTGCAGCATCAGATGTATCATCCCCACGATGCCATTTAAAGGAGTCCTGATCTCATGGCTCATCATAGAAAGAAAATCCGATTTTGCCTGAGTTGCCTCTCTGGCCAGCTGATTCTGCTTTTCAAGTTCCTTATTTTGTCTCTGCAGACTATGGAAATAAACAAACTCCCGGTACTGTCTTGTATAACGCATTTGTAATACCAAAGGAAAAACACTTTGTCCCAGAAAATAAAAGAATCCCCCTTCCTTCACAAACCGAACCAACACATCTGCTCCATTGTAATAGAGGGCGCCAGTAAAAAACAGTATGGTAGTCACCGAACTGATCAGGGCATAACTAAACTTCCAGCGCAGAACCCAAACCGAAAATATCAGCTGGAGAGTCAGGTTAATATTGAGGTCATAATAATATCGGGTCTCAAAACGTGCAAGAATAACGGAGTGGAAAATAACCAATAACAGCCTGCATGTAAATGTGGCATTCTGACCATTTATTTTACCCCTGAAATGCAAAAAAAGAATCAGTGCTACAAGACTGCTGCAAGCAAGTTGTATCCGTAAAATGGACTGATAGTCAGGATTCCCGTTAAGATAATAGAGAATAGACGTTAAAGGGTAGCCAACCAAAAACGTGAAACAAAATATCCGATGCCCCAGAAGTGACTTGGTTTCGAATTCTTTTTTCCAAAGATCCTTTAGGCCGTCCGAATCATCTTTGATCTCAAAAGGCAATTTATTTTTTTCCAATTTTCAAGAGAACGCGAGTATGCTTGCAAAATAACAATTTGAAGGCATTTTCCCGCAACAGTCAAGGATTGAAACAATAATAAGCGTAAGAACAAGATTCCGTAACTACCTAAACCTTATACGTCAAACACCATTTTTACGCGATTGTAAGTTAATAACTACCACAGCAACTCCCGCTTCCTCCCTTACAAATACTAGACAAACAGGCCCCTTTACTTTCAGATTCTTTTACCTCAAACACTAGCGAATGGTATTCTCCAGTACAATAACCGAGGGACTGGTCGACAACCATTTTTTACCCAACCCGGTGGTATCACCTTTTGGTAGAAAATAGACAAACGATCCCAAAACAAGGTCAACGTCTCCGTCAGCATCCATGTCGCCCGCATCCATGACGGCCCATCTGCCCTTGGTGGCTTCGGGAAATGAATAATCTTCAAATTTCAGATTTCCTTTATTTTTCAAGTAGATAAAGCTTTCCTGCGGATATCTAAGGTAGTCCGGGAAAAATGAAATAGCAGCAATATCCAGGTCGCCGTCCAGATCATAATCGTTCACCATCGCCTTATACGCGCCATTCATTTGATAGAAATACGCCTGCTTAAAGTTGGATTTACCATCATTCAGAAAAATATAAATACCATGGTAGTTTTTCAATATCGGTGATTTGTCAGCATTGTCTCCACAAACATATAGGATATCGTCAAACCCGTCTTTGTTAAAATCAACCAGCTCAATATGCTGGGAGCCGTTGAGTGGCATAAAGGAAAGCAATCGTTTCTCCTGAAATTTATTCGCTCCCAGATTTTCGTAGAGAAAAACACCCTCATCACCCTGGGCCATGAGCACATAAATATCCATCAACCCATCGTGATTGGCGTCCTTGATAATGGCAGTGCTTGCGCCGGGCTTTTCGCGAAGAACGCGCTTATTGTAGCCACCCTTTCCGTTGTTTTCGTACCAGGCCAATTGTCCTGTCTGATTACCAAACTCACAGGCCACCACATCGTCAAACCCATCTTTATTCAAATCTCCGTATGCCATAAAAACAGGTCGACGTAAATTTGAAATCGCTACTCCTCCTAGCTTATATCCCTGCTCAGCGCCCCCCTTCACCAATCGATGCATCGCTCCATCTGCCGCATCTGTGGGAAAAACTCCCTTGCCAATCGTCGTCAGATAAAATTCATTTCCTTTTTCGTAGAACTGAATCGGCGTTGATTCCGTCGGAATACTATAATTTTCCTTGAGATCCGGTGTCAGAAAGGTCAATATAAAGCGGCGGCCCTTCCCATCTCCGTACACGACACCCCTGTTATCCGGAAGAATCTTAACCATAGAAGTCAATGCAGGTATACTCGAAAACAAGGCTTCCTTGTATTTGAAATGTTTCAAGCCCATTTTAATGGGATCTTTACGAAGAGGCGCAGGAATGGCCTCGGGCGCGTTATCGAAATAGTATTTCTGTATTTTGGACCAATCCTCTTTTGCCAGAACCGGCCCTTCCGGATAAATGTCTGCTTCCCGGACCGTCGCACCGCCTATGTTGGCATTAAACAAAGAATCGGGCCTGATCCCGCCTCCGTATATACCCATATGGAGGCCCATCGCCTCCAGTACGCCTTTCCACACGGTTTTTGGCAATAAATCCGGGCTTACAAAAGCATGACACCGGCTACAGTGCGCAATCGCCAGTTCCTTCCCTGGAAGTGCTGTGGCTGCTGGCTCTTTAAACGCAGGTTTGTCATTTTGCTTTTTAGTGGTACAGGAGATGAGTATGGAAAGTAAAATATAAAGTGTCAAAAGCTTTCTCATATACATAAAAACTGAATTCGAGGGACTAGGAAGCGACATAGTTTATTGTAGGAGAGTTAGTTCATATTTTTTTACCGACCGCGAAAAAAGTATTTCTTAGCAATCGACAAATTTACAGACCAGGACACTGAAATAAAACATTGATTTTCAACAAATTAAACTAGTAAGGCCATTTGTTTTTCAACTTAGTTAAACCCAAGATGTTAATAAAAGTAAAGAATTAGATTCAGTCTTGATACTCATTTTCAGGGAAAGGCGAATTTCCCTGAAAAAATAGCAACCGCTATGGCAGCTGCTAAAATAAGGTGTTCAACAAGTTTACCACTCCATTATTATTGTTATTTTGCAGTTCTTTGGACTAATTATCGATGACGTTAGCATACACGCTTTGAAAAAAGACCTGTTGGAAAGTTCGGTTAGATTTGTCGTAACACGGATTTTGATCCTGGCAATCGGTTTTATCTGCTGGACTGTGTTTCCGGAAAGAGGCCAGGTTTACGATATAAAACATACCAGCGAAAATGCAGACTTCAAAAAAGTTTGGAATAAGTTTGATTCCGTCTGGTACCCCAAATTAGCCAAAGAAGGATATCCTCAGCGGCCATTCACCAATGATACAGAAGAGACCTGGGGTTTCATGCCCTTGTACCCGATCGCCATCTACTTGCTGGCAAAACTATCTGGTTTAGATCTGTTTTATGCCGGCATTTTGGCTTCAAATATTTTTGCTTTGCTGGGGCTTTTCTTTCTTTATAGGCTGGCCCAGGAAAAATTCGAAACAGGAACTGATACTCTCAACATGGTATTGATATGTGCGGGGAGCTTTTTTCTAAACCTCGTTTACGCTGAAGGCTTATTTTTTTTTCTATCGGTACTCGTATTTTATTTATCTCACAAAAAGCGTTTCGCCCTGGCTTTCTTTTTTGCCGGGCTGGCATCCATAACCAGGATCCAGGGTTGCCTGCTGTTTGTGATTCCGGCAATTGACATTATCTACACTAATTTTCGCACGAGTTACCGATACATACCCGCAGCCATACTGGGCCTAACCCCTATGATCGCCTTTATGGTGTACCTCGATGCCACGTGTGGAGAGCCGCTTGCATTTATCAAGATCCAGCATGCCTGGGGCAGTACCGAAACCTATCCGCTGCAAGGCTTTGTCAATCTACTCACAAAGGCATCGCCGGGGTCGTCCTTTATGAATGCATCGTTTTGGATATTGATCGTCGCCGCGGTGGGTTCGCAATATCGGCGGCTACCCTTATCCTACCTTTTGTTCACACTTTTGTATTTTATGCTATCAACCAGCAATGAAATTGTCTACGGAACAACCAGGTACATGCTTGGCGTAATACCGTTATTTATCGCTGTGCCAGTGAGCAACAAATATGTCAAAGAGTTTTTTATTGTCCTCAACCTGATGTTTCTCGGCGTCGCGATCGCAACTTTTGTAACGCATACCACGGCGTTTTTATAGGGGTTAGAGTCGTTCGGGCGGATCAAAGTTAAGTTTTTTCAGAAACGGAGCCTCCGTAAACACCGAAAGCTATGTAAAACTTAGGTGGTTCAAAAAAAATTCAGCAAAGGCTAACCTTAAATTAATTGGTTAAAAATTAACCGTGTTATTTGGAATATGCTAACCTACTCCGCAATACGTGGCCAACTCATTGACAGCCGCTTGCAGTAACGAACCCCCGCCCGACTCTTTGTATAAAAATCAAAAGAACACCCTCTCCCCCGATGCTAAAAACCCTGATTTCTGCCTTTATTATATTATTACTTTATTATCCGTCTGCGGCTCAAACGTCCAACGTGTTGCTTCACGACGACTTTTCCCTGATGCACAGTGAAAAATTAAGTTCCGATGGCGGGGCACATACCGAGTATCACTTTTTGCCCGAGCTGTATGCCAAGGGAAACTGGAATGTAGCGAGCTTTTACCACGACCGCGATTCATACAATGCCTGGAAGGTGTTCAGTCACGCAGGCAAAAAAGTCATAGCACAGACTAACCTTTACAACAAAATCGCCTTCACCCATCCGATGCTTGTAGCTGGTGATTCGCTTTGGAAAGACTATACAGCGACACTCCGTTTCCTCCCTCTCGATACACTGCAAAGCGGACTCGTATTTCGATATAAAAACAGCAACTGCTATTATTTCTTCGGTGTAAGAAACAAAAAAGCGATTCTAAAAAAAGTCAATTACCATAAAGCTTTTCATGTCGCCAACGAAGTGATATTAGACAGTAAACCATTTGATATTAAACCAGATACCTACCTGACGGCGGAAGTGAAAGTAGCTGGCAATGCCATCACTGCTTCATTGAATGGTGCAGAATTGCTGCACGCGACTGACAATAGTTTCAGACAGGGGAAAGTAGGATTGCTTGCAGACGCACCGACCTATTTCACCGAGATAAAAGTAACGGCTTCGATCGCCGAGGTAAGAACAATTGCGCGGAGGAATCAGGAGCTCAAACAAGAGCAACTCGCACTCGAAAGCAAAAACCCGGCGATGCGCGTCTGGAAAAAGGTCAATACCGACAACTTCGGAACGGGGCGGAATCTTCGTTTTGGCGACTTGGACGGCGACGGAAAACTTGATATTCTGGTAGTTCAACCCAACAACCGGGGACCAAAAGACAAATTCAGCGAGGTGGGGGTAATGACGGCCATTACGATGGATGGAAAAATTCTGTGGAAAACCGGCGAAGGAGATCCCTGGAAAACCCAGTTGACCAGCGATGTCGGTGTACAGATCCATGATCTCAATGGCGACGGCAAAAACGAAGTCATTTATTGCAAAGACCAGCAGATTATAGTGCTGGACGGAAAGACCGGAAAGGTCATTCAAAAGAAGTCAACACCACGCATATCAGAAGCAGACAAAAAAGTAAATCCTGATAAAGAGCCATATGATCAGATATTGGGCGACTGTATCTTCTTTGCAGATTTCCGAGGACTGGGTCGAAAAAGCGATATCCTGATCAAGGACCGCTATAATTATTTCTGGGTGATGGACGATCAACTGAATCCACTGTGGAATGGAAAGTGCAGAACCGGACACTTTCCTTTTGCCAAAGACATTGACAACGACGGCAAAGATGAACTTGCGATCGGTTACTCGCTTTATGACGATAACGGAGCGCTGTTGTGGAGCCTCGATTCTCAGATCAAGGACCATGCGGATGGTGTAGCGATTGTCGATTTCAAGGGAGACGGCAACCTGAAATTGCTTAATGCCGCGAGCGACGAGGGCATGCTGTTCATTGATAAATCGGGCAAAATCCTGAAACACCATTACATCGGCCATGCCCAGAATCCTGTCGTAGCCAATTTCCGTGATGACCTTCCCGGCCTGGAAACCCTTTCCATCAACTTCTGGGGAAACCAGGGTATCATTCACCTCTACGATTCCGACGGCAACATTTACTATGACTTCGAACCCGCGCATCACGGCAGTATGTGTATGGCTCTTAACTGGACTGGTAAAGGTGAAGAGTATTTTGTTCTTTCCCCTAATCCAGAAATCGGTGGCATGTTTAATGGATACGGCAAAAAAGTCCTGAACTTCCCCGACGACGGCCACCCGGACCAATGTTACGCAGTGCTCGACCTGACTGGCGACGCCCGCGACGAAATTGTCGTGTGGGATCCGTATGAGATATGGATCTATACCCAGGAAGGTCCGAGTCCTGCCGGTAAGATTTACAAACCTATTAAAAATGCGTTGTTTAATAGTTCGAATTATCAGACAACGGTTTCGTTGCCTGGGTGGGGGGAGTAAAGTGACAAATAAATAACTATTTCCGCTCGTTTGACTATTTTAGTATCCCGCTATAAATCATATATAGTCTATACTATGAGGCGATCTCCGGATACAAAATCTGCGAGATCTGCAAGAAAATACTCAATGAATCGTTTTTTCGGAGATTTCAGGTGATTTGAAACCGCAGATTACGCGGATCGGTGAAACCAATTGCTAAATTTGGATATGGCCGGACTCGCAATTCAAGGCCAGTCTATTTGATCGGCGGAAGGTAGCCCAGCCATTATAATCCATCTGTTACATTTAGCCCCTTGATTTTTACCGGTAACCCAAAATAAGCCATGCCATACAGTGAATCACTTGCCGAAAAGATCAGAACACATCTCGCCCAATACCCGGAGCTCTCGATCGAAGAAAAGAAAATGTTTCAGGGATTGGCCTTTATGGTCAATGGGAAAATGTGCGTCAATGTGAGCGGAGAAAACCTGATGTGCCGTTTTGACCCCGTTTTGCTAAATGAAGTTTCCGAGCGAAAAGGGTTTTTGCCTATGATTATGAAGGGCAAGCAACTGAACGGATATTGTTACGTTGAAGAAGAAGGTTTCAGATCACGTGGTGATTTCGAATTCTGGCTCAACCTCTGCATCGATTTCAACGAAAAAGCAAAGTCCTCTAAAAAGCGTGATGTATAAAATATGATCTGAAAAGGCGACATTCTTCTAACGGGCTCTCCAACCTGGCAAAAGCAGCCAATGCGGAATTTTAAAAATCTTCTTTCAATCCAAACAGGCGTTCAGGCGCCTGATTCTCCTTTTCGGCAAATTCAATGGGTGTTGCTCGGGTGAAGTCTTTGAAATCTTTGGCCATGTGCTGATAATCATAGTAACCACAATCCAGCGCAATACTCTGCCAATCTTTGTGAGGCTGTGCATTTTGTAATTTCATTGCATTGTCGAAACGAACAATACGCGCGTATGCCTTAGGGCTTATCCCCATACGCTCAACAAAGTTCTTATAAAACTGCTTCGGGCTCAGACAAGCTTCGTGGGCTAATTTGTCCAGCGATATCATATGACCCGAATTGAACATAGGGTTAGCCTCCGTCATGAATTTGGCTACTTTGTCAATAGGCAAAAAACCGGTTTTAGATGATGTTCTTTTACGTCGTTTGATAAGATAATGCATGTAGTTTTCAACTATTCCAGTCATTTCTTCATAGTTGTCGGTGCTATTCAGCCGCTCGCTGACCAGACGGATTTCATTTGAAAAAACCCCCTCCCCATCCAAAAACGTGTCTGTCAGTTCACCCGAAGGAATGCCGGTTAACCGGAATAATGCCCCAGGTTCAAAAACGATCTGGAACAAAAAGAAATCATGAGGCACGTAACGGTTCGTAACCATGGACGCTTGCCCAATTAAAGTAATTGGCGGTCTCACGATCAGTTTTTCAGCATCCACGTACTTGAAGGCTTCCTTTTGTCTTGGGTTAAACGCTAAACAATGCTCGGGGCGCGGCCAGTAATATTTGGACGGCACAACAACGTTGTCCGCAAATTTTAAGTGAACGATTTGAAACAGCCTCACATATTCACGCAAGGCTGGGTGAGGCAAAAAGTATTTTACAAGCATCTTCTTTCCCGGTTATTCTGCACGCAACGGCGGTCCTACGTTTTTCATGCCGTATTCCATTGTGATTTTCTGAAATTCCTCGTCGGTTGGGCGGCCTTTTAGTGAATTCATTGTTTTGAAAAACGCCTCCAATTGCCCAGCCGGCTGCAAAAAATAAATAAGTTTGCCGTTATCCGAAAGTTGAACCCAGGTATGAGGAATATTTCTGGGCAGAAAAATGGTATCCCCTGCTTTTAGTTTCTGTTTTTCTGCCCCTAATTGAAAAAGATATTCCCCCTCCACAACATAGAAAATTTCGTCTTGATGAAAATGCACATGTAAAACAGGTCCAACCTTCTGAGTGCCAATATATTCAAAAACCGATAAAGTTCCATCTGTATCTTTCGAGGATATTTTCAGGTCATTCGGGTTCACACCCATAAAAGGCGAACGTTCATCCATTCTCGCTTCACCGGCTTTAACTATGAAACCCTTTTTCTCTGAGTTGTTGGCAGTGGCACCATTAGGGTACATCCCCAAGACACTTGAGGCCAAGGTAGATTCTAAAAATTTGCGACGTTTCATAAATGCTTGATGGGGTGAAAATGTGATTGACAAATTTCAATTTTTCCAATCGGTCCTCAGTGGTAAAAATCGGTCATTTTAGGTGGACGTTAGCCGCGGGAATACAGCGGAGTGTTAACGGGTCTGGCGACCATTAAAATGGAAAGTTCCAACCGCCATTCCGGTCGAAGGCAGAGTGACGCAAAGCCTAAGTCGGGAGTTTACGACAAACAGTGATCAAGCCCTTTGGGTATTTTTTAGTTAACCTTTCGGTTGGTTTAGCAGGGTTCGACACAATCATTCCCAGCTTACAGAGCTTCCACTTTTCCTTGACCGCAGCGGCGGGCAGCAAAAAAGTAACCCCACAACCTGTACGCGCAACGGGCAACCGAATCTCATATATTTTTAGATAGATGCCTTCTCTGTCAATTTAATTCTAAAAATTAAAACCCCAAATCAAATTTGTTTCAGAACAAATTCGAATTTTAAGCGAATATATTTTACTTTGCTTCTCGAAAACCAGAACGAATAAACCACACAACCGTGTCAGCAAACCTCCTTCGCCCTCACCATGAGTTTATTACAACTTTTGTTATATCCATATTTATATTTTGCCAACAACCTGGATACGCTCAGCAAGCCTTTGTAGCAGCTGGCGGTGACGCCACCGGCTCCGGAGGTACAGTCAGCTTTTCTGCGGGTCAGGTAGTTTACACGACTATTACATCAGGTTCGGGCTCGGTAAGCCAGGGGGTTCAGCAAGTATACGACAACAGTGTGTTGCCTGTTACCCTTATATCTTTCACCGCTACGGTCGTGAAAGACCGTGTTCAGCTTAAGTGGGAGACTACGATGGAGCACAACAACGATTTCTTTACCATAGAAAGAAGTAGTGATGCAATTCATTTCGACGAGGTTACCAGGGTTGAGGCTGTTGGCAATAGCACGAGTGCTTCGAAATACAAATGGACAGACGAAGCTGCAATTGCAGGCACCAGCTACTACCGCCTTAAACAGACCGATTTTGACCTGACCTCAGCATACTCAAGAATGATAGCGGTCACAATCAGTAGCTTGTCAGGCACAATCGTTTACCCCAACCCGGCAGAAGACCTCCTGACAGTGCGGGATGAGATCAAACAAAACACCGCTCGTTCTTATCAGATCTTTGATACGAGCGGACGTATTGTTGAAGAAAAAAAACCCTTAGGCGCTCAAAGAATGATCGATTTGACGCAGCTTTTGCCTGCGACCTACATTATCCGCCTGGATAATAACATTGAAGTAAAAGAATTTAAAATCATAAAAAAATAGAATCATGCTGTCCACTCTCCAAAAAACAATTGTTACCGCTGCGTTTTCACTTTTCGCCTGCCTTTCAGTTTATGCACAAGCGCCGGAGTCGATGAGCTACCAGGCTGTGATCCGTAACAGTGGTGGCGTCTTGGTCACAGACCTGCAGATCGGCATGAGGATCTCTATACTTCAGGGATCGGCTTCGGGGACGCAGGTATACCAGGAAACACACACGCCGACCACCAATACCAACGGACTTGTCAGTCTTTCCATAGGAAACGGAAGTTCGAAGGTAGGGAGCTTCTCCGGCATCAACTGGGGTAACGGCCCCTATTTTATCAAAACGGAGACAAATCCAAGCGGCACTGCTGCAACATATACCATTACCGGTACCTCTCAGCTAATGAGCGTTCCCTATGCATTGTATGCCAAGACTTCCGGTAGCGACGTTGCGGCACAATATGCCTATATATATAATTTGTCTGCGCAGACTGTGGCAGTAGAAGCTGATGTGGTTTTCAGCAACAGTGGTGCCATAGGCGGATCTATTTCACATAGTCCTGCCACGTCCTCGATCATATTAGGAACATCCGGCAGTTATGAAGTATCGTTTTATATATCCGCGGTGGAACCAAATCAGTTTTCCTTATACCTAAATGGCGTACCCATTAGTGGATCCACATATGGTTCAGGGGCGGGTACACAACAAAACTCGGGAACAATTATAATTGCAGCGGCGGCCGGTGACCTTTTGACACTGAGGAACCATTCAAGTGCTGCGGCGGTCACGCTCCAGACATTGGCCGGTGGAACGCAAACAAATGTAAACGCTTCAATTAAAATCCATCTTCTTGGTAACTGATTTTCGGTCAATACAATAAACGGTCTAATCTTTCAACGGGTCTGACATCAGCATGAGTTGTTCTGACGTCAGATCTGCATTTTACAACTTAGTATGTTTTGTTTGTCGTTGCAGAATTTCTTAGTCAGGACTTCCTGAGGAATGTTTATGGCATCCTGCGTCGGATGCTTTGCCGGTTGGTGGGTTATTTTGCTACGCGAACACAAATTGGCAAAAGGCTTCCAGTTCTCTTACTTTTTTCATTCGAATATAATTTTGCAAATTATTGTTAATCAATAAATTAAATACAGTTAACAAAGTAAAATTTCATTCTCGTACTCGAAGTACAGCCCTGTGTGCTTAACTGTATTGCAAGCCAGTTTCTTGAGCGGGGTAAAACCACCAGTTAAAAGAACGGCCTTGTATCAAAATCGTTAGATTGTTTCCAACAACTTTAATTCCTTTTGTAAATAGGCAACTCGCTTAGCCTTTCTTGTCTTTTCAAATTCTGCCGCATCAAAGCCTAAATATGGTACCCGATCTTTTAGAATATGGTAAATGGCACAAAGGATCTTATGTCCTACTATTAAAAGTGCTTTTTTACTTCCTTTCCGCCCGATCATACTGTCAAATTTTGCCCGCAAATAAGTATTCTTTGTCCTGGTTGCGGCCCATGCACATTCTACTAAAACTGGCTTCAAATATTGGTTCCCATGGGTGGTTCTAGAGCTTTTTTTTTACCGCCACTTTCATTGTTACCTGGGCAAATACCAGCCCATTTGGCCAGATGTTTCTCTGATGGAAAGGCCTCAACATCTACACCGATTTCTGCCACAATTTTGGTAGCGGCCTTTTTGTCCACGCCTGGAATAGTACTTAAAAGTTCAATAACGCTCTTGTTATCCGTTAATATTTCGTCCATCTGAGCTTCTAAATCGGCTATCTCTTGCTCTAAAAACGAGATGTGTTTTTTAATTTTTCGCAACATAAACCGATGATGGTCGGTTACTCTTCCAGTGACAGCTTTTAATAAATCGGCTTTTGTTGCTTTTAACTTTTTGGTATAAATACTATTAATAAACTTCTCTAAATCGGCTTCACCTTCAATTAGTGCGTCAATTAACTTGGTTGAAACCATTCCCGAAATACTGCTTACAACGCTGCTGAGCTTTATATTGGCATCTTCAAGAATTTTCTGAATCCTGTTCTTTTCTGAGGCCGATTGCTGAATAAGTTTGGTCGAATACCTACTCAGGTCTCTGAGTTGCCTAATCTTTTCCTGTGGTACATAGCTAGCTTTTAAAAGTCCACTTAGTAATAGTTTGCAAATCCACTGACTATCAATTTTGTCAGTCTTTCGACCGGGAACACTTTTCAAATGACGGGCATTGACCAATATTATGTGGAAATTCTCTTCTAAAATATTGAATATCGGTCGCATCGGCGATCCGATTCCAGTACACACCAGTACTTTCCATCGCCACATGAGTAATCCGATGTGAAGACAGCCAATCAGCTAATTCTTGCAAAGAACTGGTAAACGTATCGAACGTACGAGTTTCAAGCTTTAAGCCAATTCCATTAATGGTGGCTACAACCATTTTCTCATGTACATCCAAGCCACAGCCTCTTTCGATAATCTGCTCAAATTCAACAACCTGATACCCTTTTGATGAATCCATAACTTTGCGGTTTGTTTCCATAAAGTTGGCTATTTTCCAAAATATTCATACCCCTGTGTGTTTAAAATCAATCATGAATGCTTCTTGTTACAGCCATACCAAAATATTCAAATATTCGCATATTCTTGGTGAGCGATTCGGTGAGCAGGTAAAATGAATGAAAAAAGTGCTCACCAGAATCGATGTAACAAACTGTATTTCAACATGTTCAACGCATACTCATCTTGATTTTTAGCTCTAGCAATTCTAGTTTTATTCACTTAAACCAGAATGCTATGTTAACCAACAGCTTCACACTGCTCTTTTATCTAAAAAAGCGCAGCAACTACAACAATGGCCCGCTACCGATTTACATGCGGTTAACAATAGACGGCCAGCGCATTGAAATAACCACAAAAAGAGAATGCGATCCCGAAAAATGGAATTCGTCCACAGGTAGAAAGAATGGCTTAAAGGATGAAACAAAAGTCCTGAATGTTTATCTGGACATGCTGCAGCGAAAAGTCTATGAAGCACATTACAGTCTTTTGGAATCGAAGGCCTCAGTTACAGTAGAAAGTATCAAAGATATCCTGACGGGTGTTTCCTCGAAACCAAAGCTATTGCTAGAAATCTTCCAGAAACACAACGATCAACTCATTGCGTTGGTCGGGAAGGATTATGCCCCGGGGACTATTATTAGATACAACACGTCCCTTCAACATACCAGGGATTTCATCAAATGGAAATATAAGACACTGGATATTGACATTCTAAAACTAAATTTCGAATTTATTTCCGACTACGAATTCTGGCTAAAATCGGTTAGGAAATGCAATCACAATACAGCCATGCGGTACCTGGTTTATTGCAAAAAAATCGTTCTTAATTGTTTCAAAAACGGCTGGCTCCAAAAGGATACGTTTAATTTAATCGGAATATCAAACCATCAAGATCCTGTATTCCGACATTCTTTACATTGAGGGAATGAAGGACCACGTCAAAATATTTACTGGTTCAAGATGCAATCCATTGCTGATCCGAATGAACGTCAAAGGAATTCACGCTCTCTTACCAGCTGATCGTTTCTGCCGGGTTCATCAATCCTAGATCGTTTCTATCAAGAAAATAGAGGCATTTCAATAGAGAAAAATATGGGTGGCTCAAAAAGAGACACCCATAGGAAACCAGTTTTACGACAGCTTTAAGTATGTTTATGACTTGCAAAAGAGGTTAAGGGCTAATAATTGAGTAACGATAAATATGGGTTACTGAGGGGGAAAGCCTCTTCCTTGCCTCCCTTCCGGTGGACCCGAAGGCATGTTTCGGCCATTGTCTTCAAGTTGATCCTTCTTGGAGAGATAAGTACTCCATTGTTGCTCAGTCAATATCTTCGAGAGCTTTTTGTCTTTTTCCTCTGCCATAAGATCTAAATTCTTTTGGCTAAGCATGATCTGCTCTCGGGTTGGTCGACTGCCGCTTTTCATCATATTGTTAATAAATTCTTGTTTTTTAAGTGCAGTATCAAAATTAATGTCTTCAATTGTAGCAAGTTGCTCTTTGGTAAGTTTAAGTTTTCGTTTCATCCACTTGGTTTCCCGCTTGGCGATTTCGTCCGGAGTTTCAGGTTTCATACCGGCAGATTCTGGCGGAGGAAAATTGCCACCTGCACCACCAGGTGGCTGCGCACGGCTTGTCTCGGCCACGGTAAGAATCAGGCATAAACTCAGGAAGCATTTGAACAGCGTTGTTTTCATAGATTACAGATTTGTGTTTTGGTATAAAGATTAAGACATGGGAAGTCGTGTTAGGATAGATTACACCCGACACCGGAGCTTTGTGGTCTATTCTGGGGAATTGTAGAGATTTAATAGAATTCTGTATACGATTGACCGGTTTAATGAAATTTTACTTAACGAAAACATGGGGTCGAAAATCCAGCTCTGTCAGTTCCTGTTTGGTGATTCTCAAAACGTGAACGGTGTTATTTTGTGGGTGAACCACGCAAAAAATCTGGGCGGAGGTATAGGATCTCTTAGGCTAAAAAAGATTTGACCTCATCCATATAGGCTTTACAAACATCAAAACATTAGCAGTAACACCAAACCGTCAAGATTAAAAACATGTTGGGAAAGTATGCGGAAATAGGCCAAGAGGCTTGAATTTATACAAACCTGAATTGAATCTATACACATCCCAGATAACTGCCACAGTAAATGGAATGCGATCGTAGTGCAATACAAATGTTCAACGATCTTTCCGAATGCTTAAAAACGCTACCTTTTTAATACTTGGTTTCTGTCTTTGCATCGTGCAAGGTGCTGATTGTCAAACGACACAGCCTCCTGCATCTCGAAATTCAGAACAAAACATAAAAGCCCGATTCAATTTAACAGTGAGTGGGAGAATTACGGATTCAAAAACTGGGGAGAGCATGCCTTTTGCCACAGTATATGTAAAAAACGGAGATCGGCTGATTGCCACAAAATCAAATGTAGATGGCTTTTTTACCCTAACCCAGGTGCCTTCCGATACGAGCAGCATCACACTTACGTATGTCGGCTATCGTAACACGACATATGCCCTCACACCTGAAAGCCTATTAACAAGCCTCAATATTGCTATGAAGCCCGACGAGGCACAATTGGATGAGGTAACCGTAAAGGGTGAAAAAACGGAAATCATGAAGGCCAATGAAACCATTAGTATGATTAAAATGACACCAAAGAATCTGGCGAAACTGCCTAATGTGGGTGAGCGGGATCCTTTTCGCGCTTTTCAGCTCATGCCTGGTGTAAGTGCTTCAAACGAGTCTTCGTCAGGTCTTTATGTACGCGGAGGTACACCCGACCAGACACTTGTCTTATACGATGGCTTTACCGTTTACCATGTTGACCACTTATTTGGTTTCTTCTCAGCCTTTAATTACAACGCACTGAAAGATATTCAGTTGTACAAAGGTGGATTTGATGCAAAATTTGGCGGTCGGATCTCAGCAGTTGCTGAGATTACAGGTAAGGAAGGTAATCAGAAGCAATTCAATGCAGGTGCGGACCTGAGTTTATTGAGTGCCAATGCCTTTATAGAAACGCCACTTGGAAAGAAAGTCAGTTTTCTTACTGCCGCCCGTAGATCGTGGAAGGGACCTTTATATAAGAAAATCTTTAACCGGTTTTCCAGCGATTCCAATACGGGTACTTCAGGTAACACAGGTACGACTCCGACGGGTGGTTTTCCCGGAGGTGGGGGTGGTTTTGGAAGTACAAGCAATAACCAGACAGCCAGCTCTTATTTCTATGATCTGAATGCTAAACTGACTTATAGACCGGGGCTAAACGATAACATATCGCTGAGCCTGTATAATGGGACGGACAATATGGACAATTCTTCGAGCAATGCGATAGGCTCTGGTTTTCCGGGCGGAGGGTTTGGCGGTGGTCAAACCCAGGCTACCGATTTGAATACGGACAATTCAGATGTTTCCAACTGGGGAAATTTGGGAAGCAGCCTGAAATGGTCCCGGAGGTGGGGGCCGAAGCTTTATAGCAACACGATGATCAGTTACTCGAATTATTATAGTGACCGCGACAACTCCAGGAGCATCAATATAACCCGTTCAGGTACGACCACGACTACAAAGACGGGCCAGTTCGAACATAACGATCTTAATGACGCTACCGTCAAAACAGATTTTGAATGGAAAGTGTCATCCAATCAACAAGTGGAGTTTGGTGGACAGCACACCCAGAACCGGGTTAAGTACACGTACAGTGAAAGTGATACCGTAACCGTACTGAGCCGTGATGATCGCGGAAGCACTTCGACCTTCTATGTACAGGATCAGATAAGCCTGCTTGACGGCCAACTGCAAATCAAACCAGGAATCCGGCTGACGTATTTCGATGTAACGGGTAAAACTTATACCGAGCCACGACTGTCGGTCAACTATAACCTGACCGACAAGTTCAAATTAAAAGGGGCCGCAGGGACCTATTATCAATTTGTAAAGCAGATCAATCGTGAAGACATCTCCCAGGGAAACAGGAACTTCTGGATTTTATCCGACGGGGGTTCATTGCCTGTTACCAAGTCCAACCACCTGATCATCGGCGGAAGCTATGAAACGCCTAAGTATCTTTTTGATGTAGAGTTTTATAACAAAGACAATACCGGGATCACGGAGTATACCCTTCGGTTTGTTCCAAAAGTGGGGCAAGGCCTCACGGCAGACCAAACGTTTTACAACGGCAAAGAGACCATTCGGGGAATGGATTTACTTGTGCAAAGGAAATTCGGAGCATTTACAGGCTGGGTAGGATATACTTTGGCGGAAGCCCAGCGTAACATTGCAGCCTTTTCAGATAAACCATATTACTCCGATCAGGATGTTCGTCATCAGCTTAAACTGGTAGGATCATACCATTACCAACACTGGGATTTCGCGGCAACCTGGATCTATTCAACCGGACGGCCATATACCTCCATTATTGGAGGATACCAGCTCACCTTGCTGGACGGTTCTACCCGTGATTTTACAAATCCTTCCGATAAAAACGCAAACCGTTTTCCTAACTATCACCGTATGGACGCTTCGGTAACTTATACTTTCAATTCAAAATGGAATATAGGTGTGTCGGTATTCAACCTGTATAACCGTACCAACGTATGGTATAAACGATATCAGATCGTGAAAGAATCGGATATAAATATACTCCAGACGACCAACGTAACCTATCTGGGTATTACGCCGAATTTAACCATCAGCTGGCATCTCAAATGATTCAGACTTTCGTTATGCATATCAAACCTTACTTTATAGTCGCATTGGCGGGGGCTCTGCTGGTGGGATGTCTTGATGATACAAACACTGTCACAAAATCAGGTGACAAACCTATCATTGAGGCCTATCTGGCACCTGGGCACCCGGTATCCATGTTTGTATATACAGAAATATCCTATGAGAATGCTGCGGACAGCACTTCCATGCCGATAAACGGTCTCCAGATTCAAATTTCTGGGAACAACGGCCAGTCTTTTAAATTAACAAACGTCGGGGAGGGAATCTATAAATCTTCATCCGATCAGGTCATTGGTCCGGCGGGGACCGCGTATGAAATGAACTTTTCGTATAACGGCAGGACCATTTCAGCATCGACGACAATTCCGCCCAAACCAGTAGGATTTACAATTAATGAAACCGAAATCTACCGCACACAAAGGAACCTGTCAGGTGGCCTTGGTTCCGGGGCCTTTCCAGGCGGAAACAACGATGATAACACCGCTGTTGAAGCAACCTGGACCAACCCCAACCAGGAATATTTTTTTCTGTCGGTTCAGAATATTGAAAGCAGCCCTGAACAAATCACAATATTACCCAATGGCAATACCCTTCCTGTAAGAGGGTTCACCAATGAGCCTGTTAATTCTACTGTGGCCAACATTTCCCCGCAGAGCCTTTCATACTTTGGCAGATATGATGTAATCCTGTACCGGGTCGGGGCTGATTACGCCGCATTATACAAATCAGCAGGAACGACAACCCAAAACTTAAGCACACCTCCATCTTCTATTTCTAACGGACTTGGAATTTTTACAGGAATAAATGCGGATACCTTGTTATTGTCTGTCCTTAAAAAATAACGTATGTCGACTGGAAAAGTAAAATATATATGGGTAGTCTCTGCCTCCGCGTGAAATGTAACACATGAAGGTGGCCATTACATTGGTTGACGTGGTTGTGTTTTTGCCGCTTGGATTTGTTGGCGGCATGATTGGCAATATTGTGAATGAATACGCACTTGGAGTCGTGTTATCTACCTTGATGAGTTTGTTTCTAGTGTCTACACTAACACCGCTGCTGGGATCCCGTTGTGCAAAGCTTCCGCATTTGAGCAAAAACTTCTCTCTGGGGCAAACAAAACTCACAAAATAAGAGAATCAAAGATTTTGCTTGCTATTAAATAATTTTGCCATTCGGAATAATTCCAGGTCGCTTTCCACATGTAAAAGCTGGCGGAGTGGGCAATTCATTTCATGAAAGCGCGCACCGCTTTTGAATTTCCGAAATACCGATATTAATTGGTTTTGAATGGCACTCCTATTCTACCCATTCGTTAAGAAGCTGGAAAAACAAAAATGCCGTTTGGATCAAGTTCTATAAACTAAATCCAGACGGCACTCAATCAAATTGAAGATTTAAGGATCAATTTGTAATTACATCAATTTCAGCATAGCCCGCGGCATCATTTTCCTGTGTGTTACGGGTGGCTACCAATTTGATGTAACGCGCTTTCACAGGTGAAAATTTCTTAATTTGCCACAGTGGATTATTTTTGATATTCGAAAACTCTCCCTCATCTGCTACACTCCATTGCTTATAATCAGAAGAAACGGAAAACTGGTAATTGGAAATAATTCCGGCGTTTCGGTTCTGACTCGGAAGGTATCGGAACCCTTCCAGATTTCGCTGCTCGCCAAGATCTATTACAATGCTTGCAGGTAATTTACTATTTCTGGGTTGAAACCAATCTGAATTCTTATTTCCGTCAATAATACTGTTCACTTTGTCATCATCAATACCGACGATCTTCCAGTTTTTGTGGGAAATATCAAACTGCTCCTCGCCAACAGGGCTACTTTTTCCAGAGATCGGATCATGGGCGATGGCCCGTACTTTCACCTTATTTACCTCTTCAATGGGTTGGTTATACCTCATTGACTTTTTAGTTGGCAGGCTTCCATCCAGCGTATAGAAAATCTGTGATTCTTTATCAGATGCACTGATGGTAATTTCTCCTGTTTTAGCGCGGGTGATACGCGGGATTTCCAGTATTTGCGGAGCATTGTAAACACTGACATTGGAAATTACAGGACTTGCTTTGGAATCAGTGATCGTGAAGCGTAGCTGTGAAGCTGTAACCGTTGGAAATGAGAGTATTCGCTTATAACCAATGGTGGTTTGCTTGTCCAGTTGTTCCCATTTGCCCTTTACCAATGCCTCAATTGTAAAAGATTTCACTCGTTGACCCAGCTGAATGTATTCCTGAGCAAGGAACCGGTTAAAAGCTTTGGGAGCACCAAAATCTATGATAAGAGAAGCTGTTTTTACTTCATCGTCCGTAGCCCAATAAGTGTTTTTGTCGGCGTCCAGTGCCTTGTCCGCTCCAAATTCCTTAGACTTCCCGCGAACATTTGACGCGCTTGCCTTCATTTTTTTCGCCAGATCAACTGCAAACGCTTCTTTCACGGCACCTGCCAGCTCCAAAGCTGCCTTTTCATCCGTCTGATGGATCCGGCCGGTCTTATCGATGGGAAAATTAAGGAGCATGGTTCCATTCCGTCCGAATGAACTGTAATATACTTTAAGCAATTCAGGTAGCGTTTTCACCCGGCTATCTTCGTATTCATGGTAGAACCAACCCGGACGTATGGAAGTATTCACTTCGCCTGGCACCCAGGAATCGCCATTTTCTAAACCGTGTGCCAACATATCATGGGGTACATCACCCTTGGCATTTAACAGGCTCCAGTTGGTTTCACCTACATAGCCGGACTCGGTTCCTACCCAGCGGAGGTCCGCCCGGTCCCCATTGTCATTCCAAATGACGATTTTGGGTTGAATTTCCCTGATCATCTTATAGGTATTTGCCCAGTCGTAATAGGTAGTCCTGTCTATTTTTCGGCTGGTTCTTGCCCCGCCATAATAGCCATCACCGCCGTTGGCACCATCAAACCAAATTTCAAAGACATCGCCATATTTCGTCAGGCATTCTTCAATTTGTTTGCGGAAAATATTTTTCACGTAAGGTGCGCTGCCGTCAGGATCAAGAAGCCCGTAACTCGGGTTGTTTCTATCCCAGGGTGAGATGTAAATGCCCAATTTTAGACCGTATTTTCTGCATGCTTTTGCCAGATCTCCTATGACATCGCCTTTTCCGTCTTTCCAGGGGCTGTTTTTTACGGAATACTCCGTGGTTTCGGTAGGCCACAGGCAGAACCCGGAATGATGCTTTGCTGTAACGATGATCCCTTTCATACCCGAATTTTTACAAACCCTTGCCCACTGATCACAGTCCAGATTGGTTGGATTGAAGAGTTTGGCATCATTGGCTTCACCATAGCCCCATTCCTGGTCAGTAAACGTATTGGTAGAAAAGTGAATGAAGGCGTAATACTCCATTTCCTGCCATCTTACCTGGTTTTCCGTAGGCGTGGGCCGCACAGGAATGGGAGCCTTCACTTGCGCAAAACAATTCCCGATCGTACATAAGTACAGCAGAGTTGTATAAAAATTTACTTTAATAATCATCTTATTTCAAGTTGTCTGGTTAATCTAATAATGACTCAAAAATGGTATTCTGTATAGTTTCTAATTCCTAATTCAATCCTTTCCCTGGATTCTTGGTGGTTTTGATCCAGGCTTACACTGCTCATCCGCGCCACTTTCACCACTCTGGGCTTAATACCACACAAACCTATTCATAAAAAGACTGGCGGGCAATGATACTAGAAAATAGGCAGTGTAAGACGCAAAGTCTATCAAAGCCGATTTAAAATCGCTGAGCTGACAGGCTTTTTTAAGATGCCGGATTAATATCGCCTTCAGGTTCGCCATAGAATGAGGAAAATTTTTATTATTTAAATGAAACAATATGAAATCAAAGTCCATAGTTTGAAAACCAGACTAAAAGTCTGGCCACCCTCAGTCCTCTATAATGAAATTTCCGTTATCATTTTCATGTGGGTTCCTGTGGTGCTCCAAGTATTCGTTCACCATTTCATCGGTAATAACTCCGGTCCCGCGCGGCGGACCAGGTTCGTCAGTTATGTTGACTATTTCCGGTGCGTATTTGCGGCCGACTATGCGCTGGATATAAAGCGAGAAGGCTCATATTGCAGACGCTCAGTTACGTCATTGCCGATCAGCACCATGTTCGTCGTATCTCCTTGTAGCTCTAAGACAAGCACCTGTACGCAGAGGTTTAGGTACGCGTGATCGACAGGGATGCGCCGCACGGGGCCGGTCTGCGTCCAGCTCTTTGAGAAGCATGTCTTTTTGCTCGATCGTAGCGATCAGGTCTTCTTTAGACAGACTGAGTTCATATTTATGGATTGGAACCTAGGCGGCATCCAGGGAATGGACTGCCTAAACCAATTAAACAGGGTTACACCTGATCACTGCCAGCTCATCGTATAGTCTGGTCATATTCCACCACAAACATTCGATGAGTTGAAAAAATACAATTATCATTTCCGCAAAAAACGGGATCAACAGATCTGTTGGCAAAGGAACTCAAACTAATCTTTGAAACAGCAAGTATGCCTTCATCTTTAATTACAGTTTACAAATCAGCAGCGATTTTACTAAATTGAATTGTAAACTTACTTCCCTTTTTAGGCTCACTTTCGACGGTTATGGTACCGCCTGATGCGTTCACTATTTTTTTGGCCAGGTATAGACCAATTCCATGCCCATCAGTCTCGGTATGAAGCCTGCTATATTTATCAAAAATTTTATCTACATGCCGTTTATCCATCCCCATTCCGTTGTCCTGGACTGAAAGTATGGTTTTTTCATTTTCATCTGCAATACGCACATCAATGATTGGCGAGCGTTCTGATCTGTACTTAATTGCGTTTGAAATAAGGTTGTAAAGTATACTTCGCAGGTTTTTTTTTGAAAATACGACGTGTTTCACCTGAAGATCCCTTTTAATCAACGCCCTGCTGGATTTGATCTTCTCAGTGAGGCTCCACTCGATATTATCCAGAATCTCATCTATGTCGACCAATTCGGTTAACAAGGAATCGTTTTCAATTTTAGCCACGACAGCAATTTCCTTGATCAGGGAACGGAATTTTTTCACCGAGGCGTTTATGATCGGCAAGAATTCGCTAAGCTCCGGATCATTTACATTGATTGCATTCATCACCGTGATACTGCCTTCGATGCTGTTTAGCGGGTCCAGAAGATCGTGTGAGGCCGTATGGACAAAATTTTCCAAGTCAGAATTGATACGCATCAGGATCTCATTTTTTTTATCGAGTTGCTGCTGCGTTCTTTTAAGCTCAGTGATATCATTGAATGTGATGATGGCCCCTGAGGTTTTGTTGCTGCTGTGACGGATATAAGGCATCGTCATGATTTGGTACCACTTGCCATTCTTGGCTTCAATTTCTTTTGTTACCACCATATCATCGCTAGACAATACCTGTGTAATATCTTCAATAATGGTTTCGATTATGAAGTTCGTAGAGATGTTGCTCAGCGGCCTTCCGATATCGCTGTCAACAAGGTTTATCAGTTTAACCGCGCCAGGAGAGAACTTTATTAGCTGGAGTTCACTGTCAATAAACAGCTGTCCGTTGATGTTGCTGCGGAAATAATTGTTGAGATCATCATTGAGCTCTAAAAGCTCTTTATTTTTTAACTGGTAATCAGAATTGATGGTGTGCAGTTCCTCATTGATTGATTGCATTTCTTCACTTGTACTCTGCATTTCCTCATTGGCAGACAGTAGCTCCTCATTAAATGACTGCATGTTCTCATTCATCGAGTACAATTTCTCGCTCGAAGCAGCAAGTTTTTCCTTCAGCTCTTTGTTTTCTTGTTCCAGGCTGCGTGTGTATTTGTTAAGATAAACTTCTTCATCAAAAGCCAGATTGCTATCTGCGGTTATTTGAAGTAATTTGTCCTGTTGGATACGGACTACAAAAAACCCATTTGGCCGACCTTTAAAAATCATCGGGATGATCGACAAACTCAATTCGACGACATCCTGGCCCTGTTTTATTCTTATTCCGTTAACCCAGGAAGCTTCCCCAGTCTTTACTACGTCGTTGATCATTGTTTTATAAGCTACTACCAGCGGGCCAGGAAGCAGCTCTGTAAAATCGCTGGTCATAATTTTTTGGAGTAGAAATTTTGTATTATCTCCATAGAATTTCAGGATCCTTTCATTTTGATCAATGCATATGACAAGCTGCTTCTGATCTTTGCTCAAAGTCTCGCTGACCGCATCGCCAAGGATCCGGTCCGGACTTTTCAACATCTCTTCTTGACTAAGGGATGGATGAGCAGGTCTTTTATAAGAAAGTTCGGGCAACGAAAATGAATCAAACCTGACAGCCTGATTGGCTTCAAGGTTCTTATACACTTTCAATTTTTTACTTACCACTTCCAGGCTCTGCATGATCGGCATGGGATTTTCACTTGAGCCTAAAAACAGATATCCATGTTGTCTCAGGCCAAAAAGTAGCATCAGGTATATTTTCTTTTGCAATGCCGGTGTCATGTAGATCAAAAGGTTACGGCAGCTAACAAAATGCATATTGCAGTATGGAGGATTTTTTACTAAGTCGTGAAGGGCGAAGATAACCATCTTTCGAAGCTCCGGTTTAACCCTATACTTATCGCCTTCCAGTAAAAAAAACCTTTCAAGACGTTCTTTTGATACATTCGTCATGATCCCGGAGTGATATATCCCTTTACCGGCATGTGCCAATGCTACACTGTCGATATCGGTAGCAAAGATCTTGACAACATAATCATTGATTTTATCACCTAACTGCTCGCTGATAAGCATAGCCAGCGAATAGGCCTCTTCCCCGGTAGCGCATCCTGCCACCCACATCCTGAGCTCTTGTTGCGGTTCAAGGGTCGTAACAAGAGCAGGTATTACCTTGGTTTTGATGAAATTAAAAGCCTCCGTATCCCGAAAAAAGCCTGTTACGCTAATTAAAAAATCTTTGGCAAGTGCTTCTAGTTCCTGGGGATTTGCTTTAACAAATTCAATGTAGCTTTCCAGCTCGCTAAAATTATTGGACGCTGCCCTTCTTTTTATCCTTCGCAGGATGGTGGACCGCTTGTAATCAGAAAAGTCAAGAGGTAACTGCTGATTGATCAGTTCGATGATTTCAACCAAATGCTGCTCATCATTGATACCCGAGGCCATTAAATCCAGGTCCCGTTTTACATAATCTTTAATCACAGAGGGCATGGATTCGGGTTCAAGGATAAAATCCACCATCCCGGTTGCGATCGCGTTAGCGGGCATGCTGTGAAACTCTGTACGTCCCGGCTCCCGGGCGATGACCAGGCCGCCCGCTTTTTTTATGGCCTTGATGCCATCGGTGCCGTCCGATCCCATACCCGAAAGAATCACCCCAATCGCTTTTGGGCCATAATCTGCTGCCAGAGATGAAAAAAAAGTATTGATTGTCATATGGGGACTGCGGTCATTTTCTCTACCCCTTAAAAAAAGACAGTGCCCACGAACGGTCATATATTTGTCATTTGGAATCAGGTATACCTGATTGCCCCGTATTGACATGCCGTTTTCGGCCTGCTGGACGACGAGCTTGCTATGCCTGGAAAGAAGCTCAACCATACGGCTTTTGAACTCAGCAGATAAATGTTGGACAATGACATATGAAACGCCATCGACTGAGGTATGGTCGAAAAAAGCATTAATTTCCTCGAGGCTCCCCGCCGAAGCGCCTATTGCAATGATATGGTGTGGTTCTCCTGTAAACATAGTGTATGCGAATTGAAATAATATCTACAAGGTAGCCCTTAATGGCACTAAACTCTAATTAAAAAAGACATTCGAGTACTTGACCTGGGTAAAATAACCAATTGTGTTCAGCCAAATTAAACAAAGCAATTGTAAATGAGAAATACGCTAGATTCGCACAGAATCTCGTCCGTAACTTGTTCTGATGGAAATCATTATGCGCGGTACAGACGGCTTTGCGGCAACCCGAATGATACGGAATCATTTTGGCACCTTACCAGTGCTCACCCAAACTAATTTTGAAGAAGACGAACGCACTTTTTAAAGTAGAAGAACTGACTGTAAAATGATCCACTTCCCGTCACCAGCCGCGATACCGAAGGTGAGAGGTATTGAGAATGCCAACATTCCGAAAGTAATAATGGCCGCTCTTTGATTAGAAAACCATACAAGATATAAGTCGGATGAGCAAATAGTAAGGCGATAAAATTTCGAACAGTACAATAAGGTTTTCAGTAATTTGTTTTGGTGTGCAACTCATGTGCGATTTGAAAACCAGAACGGACGCTTGACTACTAACAATTTCCACCGACACTACATCGATTTGACGAAGAAGCATCAAGTTGACCTCCAAGTTCAGCCGCGTCGACACTGATTTAAATATGTATATATTGCAAAAGAAATTACCTGCACTTCAGAAATTTGAAAATGCTAGGAGCCAAAGAGCCTGACATTCGATCAAGCTCTTTGATTTTCCCCGCACATTTGGCGACACAGGTTCGTCCTGATGATCCAAGATTAAAATTTTGCCAAAAAAAGAAGTTTAATTTCAATCCCCGATTATTGATTTAACTATTAAAATATTTCCTCTTCGACAAGGTCCTAACGCAGTTAGCTTTCAAAAATGCTGTCTCGCTAAGTTGCATCAGATTACAAAGTGCGAAAACTTATTTCTTTAAAATACTCTATGACATCCAGCATACCTGAGCAGACCAAGAACACAATCCTGATTGTTGACGACACACCGGCAAACATTGGCATTCTGTTTGACGTATTATCAAAATCCGGTTACAAAGTACTGGTAGCAACGGATGGAAAAAGTGCCATTGAACAGGCGAAATATGCTTTGCCGGATCTCATACTTTTGGATGTTATGATGCCTGGTATGAGCGGATTCGAAACTTGCCGACAGTTGAAAAGTATGCTGGCAACGGAGGCTATACCTGTTATTTTCATGACTGCACTTACCGAAACCGTCAATAAGATCAACGGCTTCAATATGGGGGCGGTGGATTACATTACCAAGCCTTTTGAAATTCATGAAGTACAATCCCGCATTGGAACACATCTGGCACTGGCTAATCTAAGGCAAAAACTGGAACAGCTTGTAAGCCAACGAACCGCTGATCTCAACAAGGCGCTCACGGAAGTTGAACAGCTTAAAGATCAGTTGCAGGCCGAAAATGTATATCTCAAGGAAGAGATCAAACAATCTAAAAATCCGGATGATATCATCAGTCAAAGCAAGGTTTTTGAAAAAGTTCTGAATAAAATCAGGCAGGTTGCACCGACCAACAGTACCGTCCTGATCAGCGGAGAATCTGGTACCGGAAAAGAATTGCTTGCCCGGGCGGTACATAATCTAAGCGGTCGCAAAAACCGCCCCCTGATTAAGCTCAATTGTGCAGCCTTGCCCGCGAGCCTGATCGAGAGCGAATTATTCGGGCACGAAAAAGGATCCTTCACGGGTGCAACTGCTCAAAAGTCGGGACGTTTTGAACTCGCAGACGGCGGAACCATTTTTCTGGACGAAATAGGCGAAATGCCGCTTGAATTGCAGGCCAAGTTACTTCGCGTTTTGCAGGAAGGTGAATTTGAACGGGTGGGAAGTACGAAAACATTGAAGGTAAACGTCCGTGTCATCGCCGCTACAAACCGCGATCTGGAAAAAGAAATTAACGAACAGCGTTTTCGGGAAGACCTCTATTACCGGCTGAATGTTTTCCCGGTTTTCAGTATTCCACTGCGCGACAGAAAAGAAGACATTCCACTACTGGTCAGGCATTTCTGTGTGAAACATGGAACAGAACAAGGCAAAGTAATTGATCAGATTCCTGAAAGGGCCATTGACCTGCTCACGGCCTACCATTGGCCGGGCAATATCCGTGAATTGGAAAACGTAGTGGAACGGTCCATTATCATGTCACCAGGAAGAACATTGATGCTCGACGACTGGTCTCCACGGAAACCGGTTGCCACGGCGAAGGGCAATATGATGACGATGGAAGAATGTGAACGGGAACACATCCTGCATGTACTGGAGAAAACGCTTTGGAAGGTCAGTGGGAAAAACGGGGCAGCCCAAATTCTTGACATGATTCCTACTACCCTCGACTCGAGAATCCGAAAACTGGGCATCAAGAAGCCTGACCAATTCACGCTTTAAAAAGATTTTCACGAAATATCGAAAATTCAATGGGATGGACCAACATGCGTTTTTAAGGTATTCGATTGATTAAAAGCAAATTAAATATAAAAATTAGCTTGGAATAGCAATTGATACATCTTTATACAAAAGGTAATCAATATGTGTACAGTAAGCTATCTTCCAGCGCCAAGCGGCTTTATTCTGACGTCGAGCAGAGACGAGAAAATTGCCCGTCCCGCCGCAAAACTATCAAAACCGGTTATCATTAATGATCATGAGGTAACATTTCCCAAAGACCCACAAGGCCAGGGCAGCTGGATTGCCGCTTCAAAATCCCGGACCGTATGTCTCCTCAATGGTGCTTTTACTGCCCACCAGCCGAAACCGCCTTACAAGCACAGCCGCGGACTGGTCGTGTTACATGCCTTCAAATATTATACAATCCAAAATTTTGCATCCACCTACGATTTCACAGGATTGGAGCCATTTACACTCCTATTAGTTGAACTTGGAGCGCTCGTAGTCCTGCGCTGGGATGGCAGCACGCTTTTTACATCAGAACTCGATGCCTTCCAACCACAAATCTGGTCTTCCGCAACGCTTTATTCGCCGGAAATAATCAAGAAAAGGCAGGTTTGGTTCCGGCAATGGCTCAACACTTCAAAAGAATTAACACTTGAAAGCATACGGAGCTTCCACAAGACAGCTGGTGACGGCAATCCTGAAAATGCGGTGCTCATGCAGCGGGACAACCAATATGCAACCGTGAGCCTTACCAGCGTTGTGGGCTCAGATGGCCATGTGGAAATGACTTACGAAGACCTTATTCACAACAAATTGACTCACCAAAAACTTTCACACGCTTATGTATCCAATTGAACAGCTCGAACGTGAAAGTGAAAAAACCGATATTTTACCGGGTAAAAAAAAGCTTTTCAAACCTGCGAAAAGTCCCCGTCTGATAAGGCTAAAAAGCTGGGAATACTGGCCGTTTTCAATCGTATACATTCCAGTTTTTATATACTGGCTATGGCTTTCGATGAAGGCAAGATCGTTCTTTTTCTTCTCGGCATCCAATCCGTCCATTGAATCAGGGGGTATGTTGGGTGAATCGAAAATCGACATTCTTGATCTGATCGACGATACTTACAAACCCGTAACGGTATTTGTTAAACGCAGATCCGATGAATGCAGGCTTTGGGACAGGTTTAACCTCGCAGGACTGGACTTTCCGGTGATTGCCAAACCCAATGCGGGCGAACGTGGCTGGCGGGTTGAAAAAATCCTTGATGAAGACGCGCTGGAAGTCTACCACAAAACAACCCCGGTTGATTACCTGATTCAGGAATACGTCGAATACCCGCTGGAACTCGGCGTGTTCTATTACCGTATGCCTGACCAGCAACACGGAACAATATCATCCATCGTACAAAAAGAATTTCTCAGCGTTACAGGAAACGGATATGATAGTCTCGCAAAACTCATTATGGCCAACGACCGGGCTGTATTGCAATGGGATATATTAAAACTAAAATACGAAACATCATTAGCTATGGTACTGCCAGATGAGCAAAAAATGACATTGGTATCGATCGGCAATCATTGCCTGGGCACCAAATTCCTGAATGCAAACCATCTGATCACACAGGAGCTCACAGCCGTTTTCGACCTTATCAGCACTGGAATCGATGGCTTTTATTTTGGACGGTACGATCTCAGGTGTACAAACCTGGAAGACCTCTATCAGGGAAAAAATATAAAAATTATGGAATTGAACGGTGCCGGTGCCGAACCTGCCCACATTTACCATCCTGGTTTCTCCATTCTGGAAGGCTGGAACGTGCTGCTGCATCATTGGCAAATGCTCTACAAAATCAGCAGCCTCAATCACAAAAACGGTGTTCCTTATATGACTTTCAAAGAAGCGAAATCTATTTTAAAACGTATCAAAGCAGACAAGCAACCAAAATGATTATGCCTACCCCATATTTAAATTTTGTGATCGGGTTACTCGTCAGCTTTTTAGGAACGCTTCCGCTGGGTGTGCTCAACATTACGATCATGGATGTTTCGATCAAAAAGGGAATAAACGCTGCCTTACGTTTTGCTATGGCCTGCGCGCTTGTCGAATTCGTTTACAGTTATATATCGGTACAATTGACCCGATCGATCATCGATTTCCCTGCACTCAGGCCAATTACCGAAGTTTTTGCGACCATAACGTTGCTTGGAATGGGCGTCTATTACATCCGGAAACAAAGCGGTCTGTCAGAAAGCAAACAGAAATCCGTTTCATCATTCTATTTAGGAACGCTTCTGAGCATACTCAATGTTGTCGCCTTTCCTTTCTGGATTTTATATACCACACTTTTACAGGGAAAAGGTCTCATAGGGCTCTCGGAACAAGGATTGATCATGATTTACGTTCTTGGAATTTCACTCGGCACCATTGCAGGTTTACTGCCATTTGTGTACGGCTCCCATTTTCTAACGCGCCTTGTCAACGTGCATCAACACCGGATGGATCGATTGATTGGCTCCCTCTTTATTTTTCTTTCCCTATGCCAGTTTATTTCTGTTTGGGTTTAATCAAGGCCCGACAAATGAAAAAGAAGAATATTCAAGGCGCTATAAATCATCAGAAATAAAATGCTATTAACTAATAATACAGATTCTTTTACCGGCCTGAAAGTGCTGATTACCGCCGGACCTACCCGGGAAGCCATAGATCCAGTACGGTTTATCAGCAATCATTCCACTGGAAAGATGGGATACGCGTTAGCTGAAGAATTTTGTGATCGCGGTGCGGTAGTCACGCTCATCAGTGGCCCTGTCAATATCACCAGTTGGAATGCTGCTATTCGGGTAGTGTCGGTAATCAGTGCCGCACAGATGTATCAGGCTTGTTGTGAGCATTTTGCTGAAAGTAACATCACCATATTTTCCGCCGCGGTCGCCGATTATACACCCAGATTTGTTGCCCATCAGAAAATCAAGAAAAAAGATGCAGCATTTAGTGTAGAACTGATTAAAACCGTTGATATAGCGGCCGAAATGGGCAAGAGAAAGCAGCCGGGGCAACTGATGATCGGATTCGCCCTGGAAACAGATAACGAGATCGACAACGCGATAAAAAAACTTTATGCTAAAAACCTTGATCTGATCGTACTGAATTCCTTGCAGGATCCGGGCGCTGGATTTGGCCACGATACCAACCGGATTACACTACTTGGCCGGAATGAAATGGTAAAGAATTTTGACTTGAAAGACAAAAAAGATGTTGCCAGAGACATTATAGACAGCATTACACTACCCGTTTTTCAGAATGCTTAGCATATTATTTTTCCTCAAAAGATGATCCCAAAAAACATATTTGAGCAAAAGGTGCCTTCAAAATTGGTAATTTCTATATCAGCAGTATTTGGTTTGTTGCTGTTATCGCAATGCATGTCTTTCAGAAGAACGGATAAAGAGATCGATGCTTATTTTCAGGATTCCCCAGTAAAACCATTCTTCCATTCTATTAGGCTAGGAAGCCGGGAGATTCATTATGCCGAAATCGGGGCGGATTCATTGCCGTTGGTGGTTTTTGTTCATGGTTCGCCAGGATCCTGGACGGCCTTTATAGATTTCCTCAAGGATTCTTCTTTGTACAACCACGCTCATCTGGTGTCCGCAGACCGGCTTGGTTTTGGCAAATCGGGGCTTGGGATAGTGGAAAGTTCTATGGAAAAACAGGCTCAGTCTATTGCAGAAATCATAAAAGCAGCGTCGCCGAAATCCGGTGCTATACTGGTTGGGCATTCACTTGGTGGGCCTGTTATTGCCAGGATTGCAATGGATTACCCTGAGCAAGTCCGGAGCCTGATCATCGTAGCCGGTTCAATTGACCCGGATCTTGAAAAGAAAGAATGGTTCCGCCCGATCATAGGCTCATTTCCGATCCGTTATCTCTTACCAGTGGACCTGGACGTAAGTAATAGAGAGATCCGTCCGCTTAAAGGTGAGTTAATTCGAATGCTTCCGTTATGGGCGAATATCCGGGTTCCGGTCACAGTGATCCAGGGCGACGTGGATGATCTCGTCCCGCCAGGCAATGCGGATTTTGCTAAACGTATGCTCATTAACGCCCCGGTAAAAGTTCAGATGGTCCCGGACATGAACCATTTTATTCCGTGGAGAAGGCCGGATCTGATTCGGGAGGCGATTCTCGATCAGCTCCGAAATGTCCCGGCGACTTCACCGAAATAAACAAATTGTAGGATTACGCATTCTTGTTTACTTTTTTTGCGATCCTATCCAATGTCTCTGAAATGCGCCTAATCTTCGTTTCGTCGGTTTTAGCAGCATAAATCCAGTCGATCATTCTCTTCTGCTCTCCATTCGAATATCCCGAAAACGCCTCCATTGCATTCCATTCATTTTGAAGGCAAGCAGCAAATTCTTTAGGAATTTCGGTGGGAAGTTTGTCGGCGAACAGCGTTACGTGAACGTAATCACCCGCCTGTTTTTTGATTTGTTTTCTAATCTCGGACTTAACGGGCAGGAATAGCTTCCCGTTACCCATCGGCATCAGGTGATAGGTGTTTATTTTGAATCCATCGATAGCGCCCCGCACCCTTACCCAACCAAAATGTGCCCTTTTATCCTGCACTATCTCAGGGATTTCTGCGTAGGTCCAGCCACCTTTGCCTGGAAACTTTTCTAAAAGGTAATCCTTGTCTACAAGTGGAAGGTCTGTTGCTAAATCCATTCGTTTGTTCGTTGTATTTGGTAAATATATTTTATAAAACTATACCTCCAGATCAACATTACCAATGGCATACGACGCAAACCTGGCAAACCGCATCCGAGAAACACTTTCAGAACTTCCCAACATAGAATAGAAAAAATGGTGGGTGGGCTGATATTTATGTACAATGACAAAATGCGCGTAGGCATCATCCATGACGAATTGATGTGTTAGGATTTACACTTAGCGCTCCAAATACTCCCGAATTCTCCCCATATTAAATTCTCCCGCCCACTTACGCATTTGTTTTACAAAAGCAATTGTCCCAGGATACGCATCTTCTATTTCATCCAGCTTATCAAGAATCCCCTGAATATCACCTTTCAAAGCATATTCATGTATTGCTTCCAGCTCGGCAGTGGGTGGAAGCATATCGATAGATTCTAATTTCCCCTCTTTTTCGGAATGGCCAATCGATTGCCGCTGAGCTGCGTATGTCCATTCTAGATTCAGCAACCTTCCTATGGAGCACAACAATGTCGACACATCAATGGGTTTCGACACAAAATCGTCAAAACCCTCACTGAGGCTACGGTTTTGATTGGATTCAAAAACGTTAGCGGAGAAGGCAATCATCTTCGTGCCTAACAGTTCTGGGTTTTGTTTCATGATGGCAATCGCTTCAAAACCATTCAAATGGGGCATCACCAGATCCATAATGACAAGATCCGGAATCGAATTCGAAGCAAGCTCTACCGACTCTTTTCCATCCGAAGCTTCCAGTACCAAAAACCCAAGTGACAGCAGCAATTCGATAACCACCTGGCGATTCTCGGCATGATCATCTACAATGAGCACCGTTTTTTTAACGCCGGTGTAACCTGTAATGCCACGTTGCGACAGATCCTCATCCTCTTCCCCGGCTACCTCCCGCAGTACCAGACTCAGCGTAAATACACTCCCTTTACCGATCTCACTTTCTACTTCCAGCGTTCCGTTCATCAAATCCACCAGATTGCTGGCGATGGCCAGCCCGAGACCGGTTCCCTCAGAGAACAGCCTTTGATCTTTCACCTGATGAAATGGGATAAATATTTCGCTCAGATCTTCTTTTGAAATGCCTATGCCTGTATCAGCTACTTCAAATTTTACTTTGTAAAAATCGGAATTCAATTTCTCGCTTATGATACGAAAAACAACACCCCCCGTTTCGGTGAATTTGATCGCATTACCAAGGAGATTATTGAGAACCTGCATAATGCGTTTTTCATCCCCCACAATTCCAACAGGTAGATGCCCGTCGGTGATCATGTTGAAAGTAAGGCCCTTTTCCTCGGCTCTGGATTGAAACAAGCTGGCGGTATCTTCCAGCAGGCCGGGCAGATTAAATGCAGTGTTCTGAATTTCCAGTTTCTGTGCCTCTATTTTTGAAATGTCCAGCACTTCATTGATCAGGTTCAGTAAATGTTCACCACTTTTCCGGATCACAGTCAGCCCTTTTTCCTGGCTTACAGTCAAGGAAGGCTCGCGCTGAAGAACCTGGGCGAACCCTAAGATTCCGTTCAGAGGAGTCCGCAGTTCATGGCTCATATTTGCCAGAAACTCACTTTTGGCGTGATTGGCTTTTTCAGCAACATCTTTGGCCAGTTGCAAACGCGCAGCCTGCTCAACAAGCTCTTCTTTTTGCATCACGACCTCGGCGGTGCGGCTATCCACCAGATTTTCCAGTTTATCTTTTTCATTTTTCAAACGGCGTGTATATAACCAGATTACCAGACAAACGACAAGAAACGCAGTGACAACGTAAAGCAAATAAGCCCACCAGGTACGGAACCAAGGATCCAGAATATCAAATGCAAAACTGCTTTCCCGGCTCAGTTCCCGGTAAGGATTTCTTGCCATCACATGAAAAACATAATGACCGGCTGGCAGATTGGTATAGTCCTTCCAGCTTTCCTTTGACCAGCGCGACCATTCCAGGTCCGTGGCCATCACACCATCTCCTATCAACTTATAACGAAATTCGTTGCCCGTTTCCCCTACATAGCTTGTTGCCGCAAAACGAAAAGAAAGGTCACGGAAATTATATGTCAACGGAGTCTTCAGCGCGCCATCCTGGCTTATATTCTGGCCCGAAATATTTAATAATGAGTCGTTTAACAAAAGCCTTACTTCACGGATCAGAACAGGATACGAAGGATGCATAGCCATTTGAATCCCATCATAACGGTACAGGCCTTCGTCATTCCCTACCCAGACAATACCCGTCTTTTCAGGATAAATGCAGTAACCTTTTCGCTGAATGGGCATTAGGCTCAGACTGTCCCATTCTGTATTTCCATCCGGCATTTGCCGTAGAATACCAAGCGGGTTGGCAAACCACCAATTCCTCGCGCTGTCTTCAACAAAATAAGGCGCGCTGTTCACCGTGTCACGCAGCAAATTTTTAAGACGAGGGATTTCAACGAATTTTCCTTTTTCCCTGCTAAACTCGTATACATGGTTTTTCGAAGTAAATCTGGGTTTACTGGCAGTTGGAAAAACGTAATTCCAGGAGAGGTCATTTAACCCGGCCCCAAGGTTCTTATGCGAAATATCCAGTTTCTGCCCCGTTCGCAGATCAAGCCGGAAAAATCCGTTTTTATTCGTCCCGACCCAGATGGCACCGTCAACATCCTCTGCCAATGACCGGCAATCTGCATTGAGGCCCTTGATCCTGCCGAAAGGTTTCCATAAATTATTTTCCAATTGATATAAAAATACCCCGTTAGAGAGCGCAGCCAGCAGCAGCTCAGGGCGCCTTTTTGACCTCAATAATGCGTAAACAGGCTCCCCGCCCGTTTCCAAAACCTGCACCACATTGTTTTTTCTGATTCGAAAAATATGTTCAGAAGTACCGGCATAAAGATCTGCACCGTCAGAGAAAAGTGTGCGGCAGGCCGATTTTATTGAAGGGAAGGGCTCGAAGACCTGTCTGGCATTATCCCAACCAAAAAGACCAATCCCCGTTCCGGAATAGAGCCTTCCCTCGTGCCGTATTATGCTCCAGACCGTTGAATTGATATTCTGGCTGGCGCCAAATTTACTAACGGGCAGGTTGTACCCGATCTGACAAATGCCGCTACCCGTCATTGCCCAAAGTGAAAGCTGCTTATCCAGGTACAATGACGCGATGCTATTCTGATTAAACCCGGTAGAACCATCCAGCTGCATCTGTTCCGCGCCGTGTTCGTTGAGTATACGTATTCCACCAAACTGACTCGAAATGAAAAACAGGTATGATTTCGATTCTTTGTTAAAAGAACATATCGCTCCACTGATCCCGGCGCTTTTCAGCCAATCATCCGACGTTGTTTTAAATGGCTGCAACCTACCCGAATGTCCTGCCTGAGAATAAACGAACAAGCCATCCTTTTCAGTTACAGCCAACAGCCGGTTTTTAGAATATTCCAGCATCGACCGTATCTTCAGATTAATGAACTGTTCACCGTTTGGCGCTGATTTAAGCTCATCGCCGACCAATTGCATAAGCTGGCCGGATGGATTTTGTACGTATAAAGTGTTGTGAATGAAATTGGCCGACAAGAACCGGTCGCTGGCTGTCCAGATCTTAAACTTTTTTCCCGCCGGATAACGATAGATTTTTTTTGCTGTACAAAAATAAACGCCCGTTGAATCGCTGAAAACCTTATTTACAGCCAAAATGCCGCGCTCGGCAGCAGGCAATTGCTTGCTTAATGAAATATACTGAAGTTGCCCGCCGGGTTTGGAAAACAGATAGCCGAAATCCTTAGACGAACCTACATATACAAGCCCGTCATTACCGACCGCCAGCGCTTTGACTGAGCTGCCAGGCACTTCGATCAACTTCCAAGTACTTCCGTCATATTCCAGCACGCCACTTTCGTTACCAATATAAAGAATCCCGCGCCTGTCCTGTACGATTGCCCAGTTCTCGGGGTGTCCATGGTATATTTTTGGACTAAAATGCTGGATCAACGGCGTTCCTACTCCCTGAGCAAACAAGGTCACAGGGAAATCTGATAAGATCAAAATGAATACAAAAAAAAGCCTCTTAAAACTTTTCATAAAACTGGTAGTCCTGATCCGCGCTAATATAATTGATATAAAATCCTCAAAATCTGTTCCTTGCTGTCACCTGATCCCTGCAAGTACAAATATGGCTGATTAAACCACGTGGTGGAGCCTTTTTTGATTTTAAGCAGGTCGAGGTAACCCAGTAAGCAAATTCTCTCTTTCCGAAAAAACAGAACATTTACGAAATATCGGAAATTCCAGCGTTTGGCATAAACCGCATTAATTATCAAATCATTCGATTTGAGCGTACAGAGGGCGTTTTCAACCTAGTCTGTTTCTACGGCACATCCTTTGAAGTATGTTGTGGAAAGAACGCAATTCAAAACATACTTCAAGCTATGAAATTACAAGATGTTTCTACGGAAATTTTAGGCCAGCTTATTGAAATGACCGAGCAATTTTCTCAGGAAGAATATACAAGGTCTCTTGATCTGCTGTCGAACAATTCTGTTGGCCGACATTTACGCCACATCCTGGAATTTTATGACCTGGCAGTAAGAGCTGGTAACACAGGTAAGCTCAATTACGACAAAAGGGACCGCAATCTTTCGCTCGAAAATAGCCCGCAGGACGCTGTTTCCAAAATGAAAGAACTGATCATTCTCATGCGGCAGATGAAAGATGACATGGTATTGAAACTCGAAGCATCCTACTCTTCTGACTCAAAAAATGACGTTAAGATCACTACGACTTTTTACAGGGAATTGCTCTACAATGTCGAACATGCAGTGCATCACATGGCCATTATGGCTATTGCCGTCAAGATTGATTTTACACATATCAGGTTATCCGAAAATTTCGGGGTTGCTTATTCCACTGTCAAACACAAACAAACGGCCTGACCCGAATCGGTTTTTGGATGTCATAACTTAAATAACCTATGATCAAGTATCTGTTTTTTGCTATCTGCATTTTAGCCCCAAACTTCACAAAAGCTCAAACCTGGAATGTACTGTCCAGCAACATGTCCTTCCGGGCGAGCATGTTTGGGGCTGATGTCGAAGGAACAATAAAAGGATTTAAGGGGACAGTGATTTTTGATCCGCTTCATCCCGAAAGCGCCCGCATTTCAGGAAGCGTAGATGCGGCCACTGTTTTTACCAACAATAGCCTCAGGGACCGTCACTTGAAAGAAAAGGATCAGTTTTTCGAAGTTGCCAGGTACCCGAAGATCAGCATGAGGTCAGCACAGATCGAAAAAACGACATTAGGCTATACAGGCACATTCGACCTGACACTGAAAACAATCACCAAAAGCGTGATGATACCTTTTACTTTTCAGAAAAAAGGCGCCAATGCCATTATCAAAGCAGATGTTGAAATCAATCGAAAGGATTGGAAGTTCGGCGGCAATACGCTTGGCATGTCGGATAAGGTAAAGCTGAATTTTGAACTCAATTTATCGCCGGTCAATCTTTAAAAAATAATTTACCAGTAAAATCAAGTAGCATGCAAAAGTTAATTGTCATCTTTTTTTTATTTCTGTTTACGGCGCCGGTTTTCGCACAGGACCTAACTAAAAATCCAGGAAATTTTTCAAAATCCGGCCTCGCCATTGAGGGGCATGATCCGGTAGCCTATTTTTCAGAGCGTAAAGCCGTCGAAGGCAATAAGGCATTCTCTGCATCTGACGCTGGTGTGACCTATTATTTTTCTTCTGCTCAAAACCGTGATTTGTTCAAGGCGGATCCCGACAGATACAAACCGCAATATGGAGGCTGGTGCGCATATGCCATGGGGGCGAGTGGTGAGAAGGTTGAAATTGATCCCGGTACGTTCAAAGTCCTGAACGGCAAACTTTATCTTTTTTACAATAAGTATTTCAATAATACACTGAAAACATGGAACAAGGACGAACCAAATCTAAAAAAGAAAGCCGACTCCAACTGGATCAAATTATCTAAATGAACATTCCGTTTAACGCAAGATCATTATCATGAAAAAATTAATTTTAGCATCCTTGCTTGCGTTGTGTACCGTCGCGGCTACCCTCGCCCAAAAATCAGAAGTATTTGAAAAAGATGGTATAGCGATAAAAGGTTTCGACGCAGTCGCATTTCATACCGAGGCAAAGGCTTTGAAGGGAAGCGATCATTTCACGTACCGCTGGAAAGATACCAACTGGCTTTTTGCAGATCAGGCAAACCTGGATCTGTTTAAAAAAGATCCTGAAAAATATGCTCCCCAATATGGCGGCTATTGCGCTTACGGAACAGCAGACGGTCACAAAGCACCAACTGAAACCGACACATGGACCGTGAAAGACAACAAGCTGTATTTCAATTACAACAAGAAAGTCCAGGAAATGTGGAATAAAAATCAGGCTGGATACATTGAAAAGGCGGATAAAAATTGGGTAGAAATCAAGGATAAACCATGAAACAGTCGGCGGTCAGCTTTCGGCAGTCGGTGGTCGATTGTCAGTAATCTCAACCTTGAACTATTAAAAAATCTTCTCATGTCAAACAAACCCAATAAAATCATCTTCTGGGCACTGCGTATAGTACCTGCGGTTATCTTGCTCCAAACGTTGTTTTTCAAGTTTACGGCGGCTGACGAATCTGTTTATATATTCACAAAATTAGGAATTGAACCCTGGGGACGGATCGGATCGGGTGTTGTTGAGCTCATCGCAGCGGTACTGATCCTCATTCCAATTACAACCGGAATAGGCGCGCTCATTGCGTTGGGGGTAATATCCGGTGCGCTGATCTCACATTTTACAGTACTTGGTATTGAGGTGCAAGGCGATCACGGTCAGCTTTTTATATATGCATTGATCGTTTTTATCTGCTGCATTTTACTCGTTGTTTTTGAAAAGAACCGACTGCTGTTCCTGCTTAAAAGTTTTAGAGGCGACAGATTGAAAAAGCTGATGCTTTGAAAGAAACACTTCTTTGAGCTAAGTACTAACAAGAAATCAATACTACACTTTTCTCTTTTACCTGTTGAACTTAATGCTACGAGCTATTTAAAACTTATGAAAACAATAATAATCGCCGTTATTTGCTTTCTTGCTGTAGCTGTTTCGCTGCAAGCGCAACAAACGAAAAATCCGGAAATAAACCAGTTTGTTGACCTGGCCGGTACCATTGGAAAATCACAGGGAACAGGGGCGCTATCTTATGTTTACAATTGGCGCATAGGCAAAAAAAGAAAAATCGAGGCAGGACTTGGCGCAAGATTGACCAGTGTGGGAGGTTCCAAACTAACTTATACGACTGCTGGCCCTGCCCGACTGACCCGCACGTTCACGACTCCATTTATCATTTTTTTTGCAGGTCAGCAAACAGAAAACTGGGACACGCTAACTGTTCAGCGTCCTTTTGTAAATGCACTGAATGTCACGATCAATCTTGGCTATAATTTCACGCCAAAATTAAGCGCAGGGTTTAACATCGATCTGATTGGTGCATCGTTTGGGCGAAAATCTTCTTCAGTATTCCAAAGCAAAGGCGAGACAAGTACTGATCCTGTATCCAAGCCAACAACGTTCAACCTGCTTCTGACCGGTGACCATGATCAGGGCTCTTTGAACTCAGAGTTTTTCCTGAAATACAAGCTGAATGAAAAATGGGGCGTACGGGTGATTTACCAGTTTCTTTTTACAGAGTACACCGCTGGAAGTGTCAGGCAAACGGCGCCGGACGGGACGGTAATAGATCGGTTCAGGAACAAGGCCAACAATTTTGGTGTGGGCGTTTCTTATCAGTTTTAAATTTCAATTCACAAAATCTAGCCATGAAAAATTTAACATACGTCTTATTGTTCGGCCTGATCATATCTGGTTGTAAAAGAGAAGAAAATACACCCATTGAACCGCTCACCGAACAAGTTGATAGCCTGGCGGTGGTAACCGTAAGCGGAAAGTTCACACCAACAGCGGGAGAATCTGTTTCAGGAAATGCCAAAATCATTACAAATGACTCGAAACATAGCCTTGTTCTTGACAACTTCATGACCAGCAATGGCCCTGACTTGCATGTTTATTTATCCAAGGAATCAACACCAAAGGACTTTATAGATCTGGGATCTTTGAAATCAGTCAGCGGTACGCAGGTATACCCAATAAACGGAACGCCTGATTTGGGTAAATACAAGTACGCACTGATCCATTGCCAGCAATTCAATCACTTGTTTGGTTCCGCGCTTTTGGAGAATCAATGATAATCTCAGCTCAAATTTCGGGCAATAATCGGCTCGCATAATTAAAGCGTATATTTTATCATTAATCTCTTGCAAAATGAAAACACTGGCGGTTTCAATATTCGCATCCGGTCTCACTCTCTTTATTGCGGCCGCTCCTTATACCATTGAATTCGGTATGCAAAATCATGCTGGCAACAACCCGGGTTTTGCGGTTGTGGAACTATACACGTCAGAGGGTTGCTCCAGTTGCCCGCCGGCCGACGCGCTGATAGCTAAGATTCAAAAAGAAAACGAAGGCAAACCCATTTACATTCTTGCATTTCACGTAGATTACTGGAACAGGCTCGGCTGGAAAGATATGTTCAGCGACCCTGCGTTTACCAAAAGGCAGCGACAATATGCAAGCTGGTTGAATCTTTCCAGTGTATACACACCTCAGATAGTCGTGAACGGCAGCACCGAATTGGTAGGATCCCAGGAGCCCTTTTTGCGCAAAGCAATTGCCGATGGTCTTGGCAAAAAGGCAGAAGCAACGATTAGTCTGGAAAATGTGAAAGCAATTAAAGATCAGATTGTTTTCGACTATCAGGTTAGCGAGGCTGTTGCCAATTGGTCGCTTGCTGTCGCATTGGTTCAGAAAGCTGCGGAAAGCAAAGTCAGAAGTGGGGAAAATGCCGGACGAACCTTATCGCATGTACAGATCGTGCGGGCTATGGAAACGGTTAATCTGAATGGAAATGCAAAAGGAACTGTACCAATCTCCCTTCCAGATGGAGTGAAAGGGGAAGGTCTCGAATTGATTATATTCGTGCAGAATTATCGGAGTGGCGAAATAATTGCAGCCAATAAGGTAGAACTCGGGTCTACGATTCAAACCGTTACAGCACATGAAAGTCATTAGAGAAAAACACTCTTTCGCCATGCGGTGGACGCATTGGGTCAATTTCCCGATCCTGGCGATCATGATATGGAGCGGCTTGCTTGTTTATTGGGCTAACGGGGTGTATTTGATCAGCATTTTCGGGCAAACCGTGATCAGGTTCTTTCCGCGGGACTTCTACGAGTTTTTCAATCTTCGCAGACGGCTCGCAGAGGGAATGGCTTTCCATTTTCTATTTATGTGGTTCTTTGCTCTAAACGGTATGCTATATATGCTCTACACGATCATGTCAGGTGCATGGCGTGAGCTTGTTCCAAAAAAGTCTTCTTTCAGGGAAGCATGGCTCGTCGTTTTGCATGATCTACATATCAGGAAAACCGCGCCGCCTCAAAATAAATATAATGCCGCGCAAAGAATTGCATATACATCAATCATCATCATGGGCTTTGGGTCGCTGCTCACCGGACTGGCTATTTATAAACCCGTTCAGTTTTACTGGATAACCTGGCTTTGCGGTGGCTATCATTTCGCGAGAATATTACATTTTGCTTTGACCTTAGGTTACGTATTGTTTTTTGTTGTCCACCTGTTACAGGTGATCCTGGCAGGGTGGAACAATTTCAGATCGGTCATTGCGGGGTTTGAGGTTTTAGATGTGCCTCCCGCACCCGAGCCTCAAATGCTTCCTGACGAACCCACTTTAAATTCAGGCTCCAATGAACCAAAAGAATAGCAGCATCGAACAAAAGATAAAAAGGCGAAATTTCATATCCTTTACCACGTTCGCGGTACTTTCGGCATTTGCTTGGACAGGTTGGAAGTGGCTTTATCATGCACACATTGAAGAATCGGACATCACTGCCCATGCCCGGCAACCGTTGCGCAAAGCCATGAATAAAACGGAATTATTTTTCAGGAAGTTTTTTAGCAATAATCATCTGGTCAAAACCTATCCTAAATCATGGGCCGTCAAAAATGTCAGGGTCAACAGCCATATTGGACTAGAGCAGGATGGCTTCAATACCGAGGAATGGGAACTTTCGGTAGTGAAGAACGATACCGACCTTTTCAAACTTAAACTGGCAGATATTAGGGCGCTGCCCAAAACTGAAATCATTTTTGATTTTAAATGCGTCGAGGGTTGGGACCAGATACAGCATTGGGGTGGCGTTCGATTTAAGGACTTTGTAGCTCACTACGATCTTGAAAATCAGTCGAAAATGCAATATGTGGGTATGAAGACCCCTAATTCAAAATACTACGTCGGACTGGATATGCCCAGTGCCCTGCATCCTCAGACTATCCTCGCCTATGAAATGAACGGCGAACCATTAACATTGGACCATGGAGCACCCCTGCGGTTGATCATTCCGGTGAAATACGGCTTAAAAAACCTGAAAAGGATTGGAACCATTTCATTCAGCAATAAACAGCCAGGGGACTATTGGGCCAGACGGGGATATGATTATTATTCAGGATTATAAGTGCAATCTCAAAACAAATTTTAACCAAGTGACCACCTTAGTCAATACATTATGAAAACCTTATCAATTATTTTATCGATTATCATATTGACCTCCGCTGCTGCGTGCAGCCAGAATAAAAGAAAAAAGGCGGCTGAAAAAAAAGCATATCCGATCTCTAAAACCGATGAGCAGTGGCAAAACGAATTATCTAAAGAAGCGTACGCGATTATGGTGCAGAAGGGCACGGAACGGCCTTATCAAAATCCATATTGGGACAATCATAAAAAGGGATATTACGTAAGCGCAGCAACCGGGGATACCTTGTTCAGTTCAGATACGAAATTCGAATCAGGGACCGGCTGGCCAAGTTTTTACAAACCATATAGTGAAAAGGCGGTAAAAGTCGTAACTGATAAATCACTGGGTATGGTTCGGGGTGAAGTCGTAGAAAGCAAAACCGGTTTGCATCTCGGTCATGTTTTTGACGACGGACCCAGGCCAACTGGCAAGCGTTATTGCATGAATTCATACGCGCTCAAATTTGTGCCTGCAAAATAATATGTGTCACTTTGGGGGCCATCTTCCCGGAATGTACTGCAAACCAATAATATTTGTCTAAGCCAAAGATTTCTTCTGCGGATCTGGATAAAATATCCCTGTTAATTCACGCAAATCAGTTTCAAAACACCTAAAAATCCTGCAAATCATTGATTTTAAGGCTTTTTCTTGTTACAGCTCTTAGATACTGTTCGTAACACCCAAGGGTGCTTCAGGAAAACAGGTAACCCCATTTGATCCCTATAAAGAATCGTTTGGAAACACCCATGCATTTGCAAAAGGAAACGCATAGCAATTCACGTGGTATGGGACTGATGTGGCACAGTAACGAACCCTGTCACCATATTATACAATTATGCGGGCACCCCCTGGAAAACGGCGGAAAGGGTAAACCAACTCCGTGCTTTTTATCGCAACGTTCCAAAAAGTTTGGTTGGAAATGACGATTGCGGACAGACAAGTGCGTGGTACATATAGATCTTGGTTTTCCAGCCCCCACTGATCTACCACATCGACAGTCCGATTTTAGTCATTTAGAAGATCTCTAAATAAACCAAAGCTGACATGAGATCGCTTGTTTCAAACTACCCAGGCATATAAAACCCACTATTTACCGCAACAGCAATCAGATCCGCGGTACGGGATACATGCAATTTTCGTCGCAGCATGTTGGAGAATTGACGGACCGTGTTGACACTAAGACTCATATCAAAGGCGATTTGCCGCTGACTCTTGCCTCTGCATATTTTCTTGAGCACTTCCATTTCTCTTGGTGTCAGCACATCGTAAATACTGTTTTTTGTTAACAGCATTTTTACCATAATTTCCTTGATCGGCTCACTCAGATAACGTTTGCCTTGCATCACGCTGTCAATGGCCATAAAAAGCTCATCATCAGAGCAGTCCAGTGTCAAATAGCCAAGCGCACCTTTAATGATGCTTTCCTTGACCATATCGGGGTACGCATTTGTTGCCACAATAATAAACTTTGCTTCCGGAAACCGCGCCAGACCTTCGTCGGAAAGAAGGTGTGGCGATGAGCCGTCTTTTTTGTTATCCGTAATGACAATGTCAGGTAAATGACCAGAGAAATCCCCCATGTTAAACGCTTCACTCGTCGCGTAAATTCCGACGTGATCTACAGCAGGATGGGAAGTGAGCAGATACCTGAGAGAAGAAGCCAGTAGCCTTTTGTGGTCAACGATACATATATTCATGATGAAGTGCGTTTTAGAGGTTTATGAAGGTGTCACTCAAACTGAGGGGTATTTAAACTCAAAGCCCCATCC
>Ga0209512_1000503_pt1 | contig 63014 bp, 59 predicted proteins | sample frozenSSSSmetaG_FD_184142 | JGI IMG/M metagenome (GOLD analysis project Ga0209512, IMG submission 184142) | Glacier valley bacterial and archeal communities from Borup Fiord, Nunavut, Canada, to study Microbial Dark Matter (Phase II) -... | ecosystem: Environmental > Aquatic > Freshwater > Ice >...
ACATTGTATAAATTTAATCAATAAGTTAATGAGATTAAATCGCAATAAGCAGAAGTATTATCAACGAGGTCTCAGGGCAAGATCGCTTATCAAGTCGGTATTCTAGCTATTGTTGTCACCCCCTCAGGGCACATTGGCTACCCTTTATAATTTTGGGAGGTTTTATCGCTCTCGTATTTTTACCCAACATGCGGAAAAAAGATCAGTCGCTTTCGCGCTATCCTGAATTTGTTGCCTATCAGGCAAAATCAGGATTGTTATTTCCTCAAATATTAGCTCAAACTAATCAAAGTAAGAAATCCGCTGAAGCACAGTAGCCAATCCACTCTCGGCGCAGTAGCATAACACAACCAATTTCTCCACCCAGGCGTGATTCCAGCATGAGACCATGACAACTATGTCACCATTACCCATCTACACCCGACAACCTTGGCTAGAAACATACAGTGACATAATTGATGTGCGTTCAAAGAGTGAATTTGCGGAAGACCATATTCCCGGCGCGATTAATTTACCAGTTCTCAATGATGCTGAACGTGCTGAAGTTGGGACAGTGTACAAACAATGCCCTTTTACAGCGCGAAAAGTTGGTGCTGCATTAGTATCAAAAAACATCTCCCAGCATTTAGCAGCACACTTTGCAGCAAAAGAAAAGAACTATAAACCTTTGGTTTACTGCTGGCGAGGTGGACAAAGGTCAGGAAGTATGGCTTTGGTATTAGGACAAATTGGCTGGCGGGTGACAATCCTAGAAGGCGGTTACAAGACTTATCGCAATTACGTCCGCGACCAACTAGAATATCTGCCAGCACAATTTAACTATCAGGTATTATGTGGCTTAACTGGTAGTGGCAAAACCTATATCTTGCGACAGATGCAGGAACGCGGTGCTCAAGTTTTAAATTTAGAAAGTTTAGCCAATCATCGTGGCTCGCTACTGGGTGAAGAATGGCAAGGTAGCTGTTCGATTCAGCCTTCACAAAAATATTTTGAAACTTTACTCTTGCAACAGTTGCAACATTTTGACATGAGTCAGCCGGTGTGGGTGGAATCCGAAAGCAACAAAATCGGACAAGTTCATCTACCACAGTTATTATGGCAAAAGATGAAATTAGCTAGCTGTGTAGAAATTCAGCTACCGATGGCGGAGAGAGTCAAATTTCTCTTGCAAGAATACCCACATCTGGTCACATATCCTGATATTTTAAAAGCAAAGTTAGAAAAGTTAAAATTCCGCTGTGGTAAAAATCAACTTAATCTGTGGAATCAGTTGATTGACGCCGAAAGATGGGATGCCTTTGTTCAAGACATATTACAATCTCACTACGACCCAACTTACAGCCAGTCAAGACAGCGAAACTTTACTCCAACAGAACAAGTAATATCTATTCCAGATTTATCACATAGCAGTATCCAAAATTTATTGAATCGGTTTTTGCCAATTGCGATCGCGAGCCAATATAGGTAAAATTTATTGTGCTTTCGTTGTTTCTTCCTTCAAGCTACTAGGATTAATGTTAATCAACGGTAATGTACCATTACCACCCATGACTGTAGGAAAATGACCATCCCATTTTTCGATCGCTTGCTTTTGCAGCAAATCGGGTGTTAAAGTCAGCCGTTGTAATCTTTGAGCTTCTGCTTGACCTTTAGCGCGGTTAACGTCTGCTTGCGCTTCCTGAGTAGCTTTTTGGACATCAAATTCTGCTTGCTTAGCTTCCTGTTCAGCGATTTGTTTAGCTTCAATCGCTTTGCTGAATTCTGGGGAAAAAGAAAAATTCACCAGTGAAACATCATCAACGATGATACCATAAGCGGCAATTCTCATTTTAAGGTTGCGATCGATTTCGTCTTTAAGTTCAGTGCGGCGAGTGATAATCTCTTCGGCTGTTTTCTTTGAGGTAGCTGCTTTTAAAATCTCAGAAACAGAAGGAGTAATAATACCGTTAATAATTTGTTCTTCATCCCCAACTTGCTGAAAAACTTTATTTACTCGCGCCGGGTCAATATGCCAATTAATTGCTAACTCGGTAGTAATTTTTTGCAGGTCGCGAGAAGCCGCATCAGCTTTAAAAGTATTTTGATTAACCCGGACACTGAGTGTTTTTACTGAAGTAACAATTGGTAAAATTGGGTGAATGCCTTCATCTAAGACAGTATTTTGAACTTTGCCAAATTTCATCACAACACCTCTTTCCCCAGCATTAACAATTGTAAAGGGTCGTAGGATAAATGCTAAAACAAAGAAAAGGATGCCGCCGGTAATATAAGGATTAAATCTAAAACGGTTTTGCATACTTAAGTTGTAGTTATTTGGCTTCTACATATTTAAACAACAGTACTCATAAAGATTTCGGAAGCGAAGGTGGGAAAATGAAAATTGAACAAAGTCATCCTTGGCCAGCTACAGTTGGGGAAGCGATCGCCATCCAAGAAGAACTGCAAGTACAAGTAATCACCGAAGATCAATTACCAGAAACAGTGCAATATGTCGCTGGGGTCGATATGGGTTTTGATGCTGGTGGGACAATTAGCCGTGCAGCGGTAGCGGTGCTGAGTTTTCCTGACTTACAAGTAGTCGAGACAACAATAGCTTATCGTCCGACAAATTTTCCCTATGTTCCCGGCTTTCTCTCATTTCGCGAAATCCCCGCAGTCCTCGACGCCTTAGAAAAAGTTAAAATCATTCCTGATCTCATTCTCTGTGACGGTCAGGGAATTGCCCATCCTCGGCGGTTAGGAATTGCCTGTCATCTAGGTTTAATCGTAGATATACCGACAATTGGTGTTGCTAAATCACGATTGGTTGGCAAGTATGACGAAGTAGCTGAGACTAAAGGTAGTTGGCAACCACTGATTTATCAAGATGAAACCGTTGGTGCAGTTCTCCGCACACGCACTGGCGTCAGACCATTGTATATTTCTAGTGGGCATCGGGTGAGTCTGCCAACAGCTTTAGACTATGTGTTGCGCTGTACACCAAAATATCGGCTACCAGAAACAACACGGGTTGCAGATAAACTAGCATCCGACCGACACTAAAGATTTATCAAAACTAAATAAATTCTTTAACCTTTCTTGTTGAGTTTTCTTAACTTTGATCGGTCATGCTATAAAATACAGCGATTTACCGTCGGCAGCAGTAGCCACGCTCGCTATCGTAACCCATACATTGGTTGTTGAACCAGGAGAAGATGAACGAACTGACCTTAGCATGGCACGATGCCGGACAAAATAAAACTCAAAAGATCTCCGACCAACAGCCAAGCAAAAATCCCGGTAGTGTGCGTATTGGTCGCGATTCGGTACGGTGCGATATTTTAATGAGCGATTTGACTGTATCTGGTCTACACGTCGAAATTTTCTTTAATGAGCAACAAAAATGCTTTTATATCCGTAACTTGCGACCAAGCAATCCGCCAATAATCGACGGACAGCAACTACTCAATGGAGAAGTCGCCTTAAGTCAGGGTAGCACCATTTACCTAGGACAATTACAACTAACTGTTACCACCGTGGTTATTCCCAGTATTAGCAGTGTACCGCCGACGATTTTGACACATCAGCTGGCATCATCAGTCACGCAACCTCCTCAACTACCTGCGGCACAGACACAAAAATCTTATGGTTTAATGTGTGCTAAGTGCCATCAAATTTCTCCTTATGAGCAGTTAGATTTTGGCTGTCCTTGGTGTGGTACTTCTTTAGCCGCAGCCGTCAGTGCCTTAATCAATCCCCATCCAAATTCCCAATAAATCAATTTTTTACAGACACTCTTTGTTGCGGGCCAGTGAGGAATGACACAACCATTACAAATACAACTTAGTTGGGAAGATCCAGCCACAGGAGAAAGACGAGAACCACGATTAAACGTGCCTATCGCCTTTGGTCGCGAATTTGCCCGGATGCCAGCAGAACTTAATGGACAGCGTGTTGCCCGAATGCTGCTGAACAGTAATCAAGTGTCACGCTTTCATGCTGCAATTATCTGGTCAGGTTCCGAGTTAGTCGTCACAGATCAAGGTAGTGTCAACGGCATATTTATTAACGGACAATTCCATAAGCGCAGCGTCCTCACTAACGGCGACACACTGCAAATTGGTCCATACACGATGACGGTAATCTTGGTGGTCAACACCACACCACCAGCCCTCACTAATCCTTCCACAATTGCTTTTAATCCTCAGACCAATCTCCCCGACCCAAGACCGCAATTACTTTCGCCACCGATGGGTGCGGTCGCAGCGTTTCCACCACCAGCATTTCAAAATCAACAAGTCTCTCTTGAAGCATTGCATGCTACGGGATTACCCGTAGATGAAAGTGATTATGTAGCGATTGGTGGCGGATTAGGTAGCTTTGTTTGGGTAAATTTATTACGTATCGGGGGTGTCAGCAGTCGTCAGATTGTCGTACTGGGATTAGAAAAAGAACCCTATGCTCGTTACAAAAGGTTATGTTTGAGTTCGCAAATTCCTCTCCACGAAAGACTGCGCTCAAATTCTGATTCTTGTCCTGATAATATTTGGGGTTGGCCCAGTTATGCCTTGCGAGAAGCTTGGCGTGATGTTGGTAAAGGCAAGATAAACACTGCATCGCAGTATTTGTGGCAAGTATTTTCCGAACCTACCTTTGCAGAAACTTATACACCTCGGGCGATGAACGTTTTTGACTCTATCGATCGCGAGGCAAAACGCATTAACTGGGACGACATATATCGTTACGGAAGAGTGCGGTCAATTCGCAAAACCGATGATGGTCGATATGCCATAGCATACTCCCGCCAAGGTCCAGGAAATTATGCCTTACTAATTACCCGATATATCCACTTAGCGACTGGATACCCAGCAATTCAGTTTCTGCCAGATTTACAAGCCTATCGCCAAAAATACCAAGATTTTAAATCAGTTGTGAATGCATACGAACTACACGATCATGTTTACGAGCAACTCGAAAAACAAGGTGGGACAGTTTTGATTCGCGGACGGGGAATTGTCGCCTCTCGTATCCTCCAACGCATTTATGAAGCAAGGAAGCACAACAAACAAATTCAAGTTTTGCACTTAATGCGATCGCCTAAACCCCAAGGCAACAAATTTGAAAAAGCCACCCGCTTAGTAAAAAACCACTCGGAATTCCAACCATTTAACTGGCCAAAAGCTTGTTGGGGTGGTGAACTCCGAGTCATGCTAGAAAAAGCTAGTCCTGACGAACGTAAGCGCTTACTCTCCGACTGGGGTGGGACTACTACCGCCGACCGTCGCGATTGGCAACGTATCACTGCCACCGGACTCAGTGAAGGCTGGTATCAAATTGCTTTTGGGGAAGTCCAAACAGTCGAACGCGATGCTCAAAATCGCACAATTACCTTGATTCAAGAAAAAAGTTTTGGCGAAATGAAATTGGCGGCTGACTTTATTGTCGATGCGACAGGACTAGATGCCAAAGTCGAAGCTAGTCCTTTACTAGACGATTTGGTCAAGCATTACAACTTGCCACTCAATCATCTCGGGCGGTTTGTCGTCAATAATAATTTTGAACTGATGGAAATGCGATCAGGTAAAGGTCAGATGTATGTTGCTGGGGCAATTACTCTTGGTGGTCCCTATGCAGCCGTTGACAGCTTCCTCGGTTTGCAGTATTCAGCCCTCGTCGCTGTTGATAGCCTCGCCGCCACTCGGGCAATCGGATTACGTCGCTTAAATATTTTTACTTCTTTGCAACAGTGGAGAAAGTGGGTATTTAATCAATCACCGGGCTAAAGCGATTTCCCCACCTCAAAGCGTTACTACAGAGGGAATTTGAGACTTTAGCTAGCGATCGCACAAAATAATTGCCCAAAAGTGTATAGAATTTTGACTAGATGTAACATTTGATTTCTAGATGCAAACATTTGTACTTTCTTCGTCAAAGCATTCGCCACATCCCAATTCCTCTGGTCCAATGAAGATTGTCGCCTTAGGAGATAGCCTGATTTATGGCTTTGGCGACCCTCAAGGCGGAGGCTGGGTTGAACAACTGCGGCGACAGTGGATGTTATCAGATAGTGCAGGTCATGTTCTTTATAACTTAGGAGTGCGTGGCGATCGCACACAGCAAGTGGCGCAAAGACTAGAAGTCGAATTTCGTCATCGCGGGGAATTGCGAAATCGCGTTCCTGATTTAATTATGTTGTCAGTCGGGGTAAACGATTCGGCGCGGGTAGGTCGCCCTGACGGCAAAAATTACACAGACTTTGCGGTATTCACAGAGCAAATTGCCGCCTTATTAGAGCAAGCACAGCAACTGTGTCCGGTGATATTTGTCGGAATGGTGCCAGTTGATGAAGCCAAGATGCCCTTTCAGGGTTGCTTGTATTACAATCATGCCGATCAGTATCGCTACAAAGAAGCAACTCGGATTGCTTGCTCACAACTACAGATTCCTTATTTAGATATTTTTGCCCAATGGATGGAACGCGGCGAAACCTGGAGACTCAAGCGCCTTGGGGCTGATGGTCTGCACCCAAATACACTTGGTTATCAATCTTTGTTAGAGGATGTGATGAATTGGGATGCGATCGCACCCCAGACTTGATGTCTACGGGAATTGGTATCTACACTGAGGCAATGTAGCTATAATTCTAGCCCGGTAGTGAACATTGCGATCGCGAAGAGTTTCCTTCCAGATATTCACAAAAACTTAGGTAATTTTTTGGTTTTAGTACTTTATACTTAGTAAAAAACTAAACATCAATTTTTGAGCTTGATTACTATAATTTTTGATTATGACTCCGACTTTATTTGGGCGCTGGCAAACTAGATTGTTACTCCTGGCAACAGTCGGGGTTTTAGTCTCAGTGCCTTTTAGTATTGGTTTAATCGGCTCTTACCCTGGCACTGTTTATTTCTGGATTCTGGCTTATGTTGCCATCTTCGGCATTGGCTGGGATGTGCTGTATGATTACCTGCAAAAGTTTCGCTGGGACAGAGACTGGCCGGCAGCTTTTCAACTTCTGGCGGGTATTTGGGAATTGTTTATTGTCTTTTGTGGTATAAAAATTTTAAGTTTACCCATACCGATTCCCAAGGAATTACTTCCACCCTGGTTGTTTTTGCTGCATTACAGTTTTGTCTGGCTCTCAGTTTTTATTGCTTCGCAGAGTCTAATGCGAGTTTTATTTCCGCGTTGGCGCTTTCGAGGTGGTCAGTGGCTTTGATACCTTCGTTCGTGAGGGAATTTACGTAAGTGACAACAAATTATTCCTCATTGACAATATAGACGTTGACAGCCCGAAGTGATTTAAAGAATCATCATGGTTGTCACGCTTAAGAATAGTGGTGAGTCATTTATGAGGAGCATATGCAAATAGTCATTCTCGTTCTGTTTGAAGTGCTAGTCGTCATCGGCGTGTCACGGTTAGTAGGGTTAGGATTCCGTTTTATTAAGCAACCACTAGTCATTGGCGAGATAGTCGCCGGGATTATGCTTGGTCCATCTCTACTTGGCTTAGTTGCGCCTGATGTATCAGCAAGCCTGTTTCCACCAGAAACACTACCGATTTTAAATGTGCTATCACAGGTAGGTTTGATATTTTTCATGTTTTTGATTGGGCTAGAACTCAATCCGAAATATTTGAAAGGTCAATTGGAAGTAGCTGTTTTAACTTCCCATGTAAGTATTTTAGTGCCATTCTCGCTAGGAACCTTGCTGGCAGTAGGTTTATATCCGGTGGTATCTACTGCTGGTGTATCTTTTACTGCCTTTGCCCTATTTTTAGGGGCAGCAATGTCAATCACTGCTTTTCCGGTATTAGCGCGAATTATTACGGAAAATAACTTGCAGGGAACGCGTTTAGGGACATTAGCGCTAACTTGTGCGGCTGTAGATGACGCAACCGCTTGGTGCTTATTGGCAGTCGCGATCGCTGTCGCGAAGAGTGGTAATGTTGCGGGTGCATTCCCGACAATTATTGAAGCTGTGCTCTACATCGCTTTTATGCTGACGGTAGGGCGTTGGTTCTTGAAACGTCTCGCTACTTACTATCGTCGCACCGGACGCCTTAGCCAGTTGATGGTGGCAGGGATTTACATGGGAGTGGTAGCAAGTGCGCTGATTACCGAACTTATTGGCATCCACCTGATTTTTGGAGCGTTTTTGTTAGGCGCAGCAATGCCGAAAAATGCCGGATTAGTGAAAGAATTGGCGGAAAAAACGGAAGATTTTGTTCTAATATTTCTCTTACCTGTATTTTTCGCCTTCAGTGGGTTGCGGACACAGATTGGCTTGATTAATCGCCCAGAATTGTGGCTAATGTGTCTAGCTGTATTAGCGGTGGCAATTAGTGGTAAATATTTTGGTACATATGTTGCCGCGCGGGTGGGTGGAATCAACAATCGGGAAGCTTCGGCACTTGGTTGGTTAATGAATACTCGCGGTTTGACGGAACTGATTGTCCTGAATATTGGTTTGGAGTTGAAGGTAATCTCACCTTTACTTTTCACGATGTTGGTAATTATGGCTTTGGTGACGACATTTATGACCTCACCGCTGTTGGAGTGGACATATCCCAAACGCCTGATCAAGTTAGATATGGTTACTCCTGTGGAGGACGATGAAACCGCCATAGACACAACACCTACATACCGGATTTTAGTCCCAGTCGCTAATCCAAGTACCCAAAAAGGTTTGCTACAGTTGGCAGTAGCGATCGCTCTCAATCACAAATATCCGGCGCTAGTCCATCCTCTGAGTTTGATTGAGCTAGACCAAGATTATGTGTTTGGCAATACTCCAATGGAAGCAGATCGATTAATCGAGCAGCGTCGCCATCAGTTAGAAGAATTGATTCAAAGTCTGGAACCACCAGAAGCACGTTCTTACGTCCGTCCGATTATTCGCGTATCGCCAAATGTCGCCCGCGAGACAGCCGAGATTGCTACTCTTGACCAAGCAGATTTAATCCTCGTTGGTTGGCATCGTCCAGCTTTTAGTAGTAACCGCTTAGGCGGACGAGTCGGTCAAATTTTGAGTACCGCCCCAGTGGATGTGGCTGTTTTTATCGACCGAGGAGCGTTGCGTTTAGAAACTTTGTTGGTGGCTTATAGTGCAAATATTCACGATGATTTAGCTATTGAGATGGCGTTGAGACTGTTGGTAAATCATAGTAATTGCCGTTTACGGATTTTGCACGTCGTTAAAGAGCCTCAAACCAAGCATGAATTAAGTTACGAGTTTAGTTCTGTCATGGAACAATTACCTGTAACAGTGCGCGATCGCATTGAAATTGAGGTAGTTGAAGCCACAGAACCAATCCAATTTGTCATCGCCGCTTCCGAACATGTTGACCTGACAATTGCCGGTACCAGCCGTGCGTGGGGAATTGAGCGCCAAACTTTAGGACGATATACAGATGAACTTGCCATTCAATGCCGCTCCTCCCTACTGATTACTCGTCGTTATAGTAAGGTCACATCTCATTTAGCATCAATTCTCAACGAGAGCAAAATTGCCGACGAGATTAGTGAGTAAATTATGATTCCCAAATTCCGTTCTAAATCTTTAGCCTTTTATGGCGGCTCAATTATATTTGTGCTGCTGTTATTTAAAGTCGTAACTGCTTATGGAGAAACTAATCTCCACGCTCCTCCGGCGCTGATTAGTCAATATCGCCTAAACAGCGACCAAAAGCTCAACTGCTCTCAACCAAACCCTTTGATGTTAAATATCCAGCAATCGGGTATTTACGTAAATGGCTCATTATCAGTAGCAATGACCGAAACGCCGAAAATACCTGAAAAACCCACTTTATCAGGCATGCTCGCCAATCGTCAGTTGAGCTTATCCGGCAAAGTTCGCAAAAACGTGTTTTGTCCCTCAGCCTCAGCTAATTCACAAGAATCAGTTACCATTCAATCTCAATTAGAAGGATCTGGTACCCTGCAAGGTGAAATGACCATTACAGGTATCCCCACACCCCTAAAATTTACCGCTGTCGCCCAAAAACCAAATGTTGCGGACAAGGAGAAAAGCCATTGAGTGCGAGTTTTCGAGTGCTAGACTTGTGACACCGATTGTCACTGCGGTTAAAACCGCACGCGTCGCTTAAGTCTCAGCGCTCTTAGTGACTGAGTTTCCCGCATACCGAGATTTTCTTATGAGGGCAGATGAATTATTGGCAAGATATGTAGATGGAGAAAGAGATTTTCGGGAAATAGACATACAGGGTCAAGACCTGAGTAGTACACATTTAGAGTCTGCTAATTTCCGGTTAGCTAATCTGAGTCAAGTTAATCTGTGCGGGGCAAATCTTCAAGGTACAAACCTGAGGGAAAGCAACTTAATGGGCGCTTCGATGCAAGGTGCTGATTTGCGGGAGGCGAACTTAATTGGCGTCTGTTTGCGAGGAGCGGACTTGCGAGATGCGAATATGACAGGAGTGTCGCTGCGAGGCGCAGATTTGAGTGATGCTAACTTGAGTGGGGTCAAGCTGGTAGAAGCGAACTTAAACGAAGCGAATTTGAGTCGAGCCAACTTGACAGGAGCGAATTTAAGTGAAGCAAATTTAAGTCGATCTAACTTCAGCGCAGCTAACTTAAGTGAGGCTTTCTTGACAGGAGCCAACCTCACAATTGCGATTTTTAGTCAAGCAATACTTACTAAGGCTAACTTGTCAAATGCAATCATTTGTACTACTAATATGATTGGCGCTAATTTGCAGGAAGCAAACCTGACCCGTGCCAAAGTAATTGGCAGTAATTTAATGAATGTTAATCTATCTCAAGCGAACCTTCGCGGTGCTAACTTGAGTTGGTCAACTTTGAGGTCTGCTAATTTGCAGGGTGCGAATCTGTATCAGGTGAATTTAAGTTGGGCTAATCTCTGTCGAGCAGTGCTCGTAGAGGCAGTATTAATTAATGCTAAGCTATATTCTGCTAATCTAAGTGAAACTGATTTACGCAAGGCAATTATGCCGGATGGTTCAACCTACAAGGAATAGCTAATCATGAGGATCGGAAGAATCTGGTGGCGGAAGACAATGGCGACGTTTGCACCATTAGCTTTAGCCGTTTCTTGTCTTGAAGCTAGCATTCCAGTACAAGCCGCTATGCTAGAAAATTGGAGCTTCGATCCCCAGTTACTACAGTTAGAAATTCTGCTCAATGAAGCTACACAACCTCGCTATTTTGTGCTTTCCCAACCGGCGCGGATCGTTGTTGATTTACCCGGTACTTGGTTAGGTCGGATTCCTACTGGGCAGAATTACGCAGGCGCAGTGCAAAAAATTCGTGTTTCCCAATTTCAAAAGGGTGTGACGCGAATTGTGATGGACTTACAGCCAGGGATAATTATAGACCAAAGTCAGGTACAACTCCAAAGAGTTGCGTCTCGTCGGGGAATGCGTTGGGTACTACGTACTTCGGTAAAAAATTATTCTCCTCTAGTAAGTGATACACCTCCGGCTGTTAATCCGTATACTCCCAATGTCTATCCAGTATCTAACCCACTCCCGCCAGCAAATTTCACTCCGAATTTAGGCGAAGTTGTCCGCGTTCCTCCTCTACGTCCATCTTCCCCCAACATCGCTTCTCCTCGCGCTCCGGAAACGGGTATGTTGGATTGGGGTCAACCATTACCAAGTAATCGCCCGGTATTGAGTCCGCAATTATCTAATATAGTTTTACCTATGGGTGCAAAAGTGAATTTGCGTTATCCAGGTAATTCAGTTTTGTACCTTCAGCCCGGTTCAACGCAAAAGAGTGCTTTATTGCTAGTCGAAGATTTACGCTCAAGTACAGGCAATATTATCGCCCCTGCAGGGACTCCAGTTTATGGACATATCCAAACAAATCCTGATGGCAGTCGCTTTATCAGCGAGGCAATTTTCTTAGGTGGCACCTACGTTCCCTTAGTTGCCAAGTCTAATCTTCTTAACCGTAACTCAACATTACAACCAGGTCAAACCCTGCAAATTCGCCTGATTGAGGATTTGGCAAGAAGGTAGTCGGGGAGTGGGGGAGGGGGAGAGTGGGGGAGTGGGGGAGTGGGGGAGTGAGGAAATTATGAATTATGAGTTCTGAATAAAAATTTTTAACATTCAATATTCAACATTTATCATTCCTACTCCCCTCTCCCACTCTCCCCCTGTCCCCCTCTCCCACCTTAGAATCTTTCCGTCTCCTGTGGTGCAGAAACAGCACCTGGGTCAGCGATAAAGTAGTTTTTCGCAGCTTCATTTTGGTAGATGCAGCTAATATCCGGTTTGCTACCTAATTCGCCGGTAAAGCCAAAGGTATTGAGTCGGTTTTTACATTCGCGCACTTGATCAGATGAAACCAGCTTGCGTTGTTCTAGAAGTGCCCAGTTACTATCACGCAGTACGCAGCCAGGGCGCATGCTGGGTTGGGCGACGTAGACGTTAAACGGGTTGAGAGTCACAAACAGCCTCGTGTCCATCACCATCGCACTAGCACCGTACTGAATACAAATTTCCGGGTTTGGTGCTCTGGTGTCAATAAATTCACGGGAAGCCACATTTGAGGGGCTTAAGGTTGCTGTGGAACTAAAAGCAATGCCAATACCTATTCCTAAAATCAACACCCCTGCCAAAATTGCCATTGAGGTGTAATTAAATATAGATGGTTTGGAGGTAGAGGGTTTAGTACCCGTAGATTTACTTCTCATGAGTGTTTAATTATGTTCAATCCCGATCTATTTGAAAGTGATTATAACCGCCCCTCTCTATGCTATATCCTGAAGACTAAGTGAAGGTGCGCGAAGTGAGGATTTGCACCAACTTGAGGAAGGTTCGCGGTGGTGGTGCAGTTACAGTAATCCATTCTAAAGATAAAGGATGCTGTAATGTTAGTTTCCAAGCGTGGAGTGCCTGTCCTGGTAAGTTAACGCCGACAGAGTGCTTTGAACTATAAAGCGGATCGCCGACAATCGGATGACCCATGTAGGCGCTATGGACACGAATTTGGTGGGTGCGTCCGGTTTCTAATTGGAAATGAACTAATGTATAGTTTCCTAAGCGTTCTTTCACTTGCCAGTGAGTGACTGCTGACCTTCCGCCTGCTTCTATGGGGACAATTCCCATTTTCTTGCGGTCTACCGGATGTCGTCCAATCGGCTGATCGATTTTACCATAATCGCTTTTTGGCGCACCGAAAATTACTCCTAGGTATTCCCGACGGGCTGTTTTGGCTTGGAGTTGGGCTTGTAGGTTTTGATAGGCTTGCTCTGTTTTGGCAATGGCGATCGCTCCTGTTGTATCTTTGTCAAGACGATGCACAATTCCTGGACGCTGGATGCCATTGATTCCCGGTAAAGAAGGACAGTGGGCTAAAAGGGCATTCACCAGTGTGCCATCGGGATGACCAGGTGCTGGATGGACGACAATACCAGCGGGTTTGTTGAGAATTAGGAAAGAATCATCCTCAAAGAGGATGTCTAAGGGTATGTCTTCTGCTAAAAGTTCTAAAGGCTGGGCTATAGGAATTTCTAAGGATAGGCGATCGCCGACTTTGACGCTGACCTTTTTAGATGTGCAAACTTCGTCGTTTAAAAGCACATGACCTTGTTCGATCAGCTGTTGGATGCGCGATCGCGATAACTCTGATAAATGTTGGGAAAGATAAAGATCTAAGCGTTCCCCGGTTTCTTCAACTTGTAAATTAATTTCAGTCACAATTGTTCTGGCTTGCACATTCTTGCAGTAAAGCACGGATCGCTCACAACTCGGCGTCAGCAGACTGGGTATCTGAGTCAGGTAGATGATAACACCTTGACCGTTGTGGCAACTAGGTATGAAAGCTGAGTAGCATTATTAATTTTAACAAATTGTAGTTTCTGCGTTGACATTTAAGCCTAGGTATAATCGGTAAAGTCATGGCAAAAATCATAGTTAAGTTACGAAATATTGTAAAATTTCCAAAAACCAGCTTTGAGACATTAAAGCATGTTCAGAAATCAGCCAGGATAATTAAAGAATTATTAAAATTTGACTTGGATAATTAAACATTATGAAAATAAAATCTATCTCATTTGAAAATTACAAAGCATTTTATGAAAATCAGACAATGCAATTAAAGCCAATTACTGTTCTAATTGGCAAAAACAGTTCCGGTAAAAGTTCTATTGCCAAACTATTTACCCTACTTGAAAACTCACTTATGGGTAATATTGATGAGCCATTGTTACTAAAAAACAATGGAGTAGAACTGGGTGTAGAGTTTGATAATTTGTTTTTTGAGAATAACCCTGGTGGAATTCCTTTGATTTTCAAGATTGTATTTGAGAATAATGTACAAATAGAGATTGGATTATTAAAGAAAGATGATGGCTACGGATTAGATGTTTTTCAATGGAAATATAAAGATGATACACAAGAATTTGACCTTGAGTTGACTGGTGACGGGTATTTAGACGCGATTAACGGGAAGCTCTATGAGTGTGAATTCAAAGGATTTGTTCCTACTAAATTTACTGAGCAGAAGACTAATGAAAATATTTGTGATAAATTTAAAATCGAAAAAATCGATGTTGATTATATTGGACCTTTTAGAATTTTGCCTGAGAGGTATTTTTATTTAACGGGACAGACACAATTTAGAGACACAGGTGTTACAGGTGAAAATGCTTATGCAATGCTGGGAATAAGTAAATTACAAAAAGATGATAAGTTATATATCAGTGTAGGTAAATGGTATAAAGAGCATTTTGATGGATGGGAATTAAAGGTAGATGATAGAGACAAAAAACCTCTTGTTCAAATTTTGCTTTCTAAAGATAAAACTGATGTAAATATTGTTGATGTTGGACAAGGAATGAATCAAGCCTTGCCTTTAGTAGTTCGAGCTAATGTTACGAACAGACCAGATTCTCTGATTGTTTTAGAACAGCCAGAATTACATTTGCATCCTGCCGCACATGGTGATTTAGCGGAATTATTTGCAAAATCAGCGAAGGAAAATAATCAGATTTTCATCATTGAAACTCATTCTGAAAATATGCTTTTACGTCTTCGTAAACTAATTGTTGAAAATGACTTTGGCTTTACAAAAGACGATATAATAATTTACTGGTTAGAAAATGCTGAATTAAAAGGGCAAGAATTAATGGAGATTACAATTGATGAAGATGGGGTTTTAAGCGATTGGCGAGATGGAGTTTTTAACGAAGGTTTGAAAGAAATACTAGAAATGCAAAAGGCACTTAATAAAAAAGATCAAAAGTAAATGATAATTTCGTTCAATCCAAAGGTTTTCCAAAGTCAAGATGAGAGGACACAAGTTGCTTTAGCTAATATACTTGTAGAACTTATGAAGGAAAAGAATATTCATCACTTTATAAATATCAAAAGCATTTATGCGATTTTCTACAATGAAATAGGCGAGTACATTTTTGATTCAAACGCAATTTCTCAAACACATTTATCTCTTAATCAACGAAAATTTTTAAAAGAATTTATAAGTAAAGCTAGCCGATCTATCACTAGCTTGCATAAACAACACCTCAGACATATTGTTATTGGAAATGATGAACACCACAAAGAAATATACCCTGAAAATGCCTATAAAATCATTACAGAACGCTCAAAAATTATTGTAGAGAATGGAATTAACGATTGGAAATTTATTAATGGTCTATGTCGGAAATATAGTAGTGGTAAAACAGATAGAAGGTCTATTTATAAATTATTAGACCAAGCAATAAAAAATGAAATTATAGAAGCTGAAAATTGTGGTGGAATAGGGGAGATGATAAAAGTAACACAACGCTGGATAGAGAGTGATCGTTACAAAAACATTTTTCAATATAAGTTAATGGCTATTTTTGATAGTGACAAAGCATTATTAAGTGTAGAAACACGTCACAAAAATAAAATTGAGTATTTTAAACGTAAAAAAATTAACACTACCCAAGGTATTGATTATGAACACGACAGCGATTTAATAATATGGCATATTCTTTACAAAAGAAAAATAGAAAATTATATACCTTTAAATGTATTGTTTGCTAATATTAAATCAATAACCTCAGATCAAATAACTGACTTGAAGAGCAAAACTAATAATGAATTAGATTTTATAGAATACAGTAAGGAAAATATAGGTGAATTTAAAATAAAAGAGCAATTCCCTGAAATGTTTCTTGCTAATTTTTCATACAGTGACCTTGAAAAAAGATGTGAGCATCATAAATTATTCCTGAAAGAAGCAAACGAATTAGTATCGGAAATCGAACAAATTTTACTCAAAATTGTAAAAATAATATGAACGATGAAATAAATGTCAAGCCTGATACCATATTTCTTGAAGATTTGTTGAAGGATATAGCTAATGGAGAATATAAAATACCCAAATTCCAAAGAGAGTTTGTTTGGAAAACCTCTCAAATACTCGAATTGTTTGATAGCATTCTCAAAGGTTATCCAATTGGTAGTTTATTGTTTTGGAAGACTAAAGGTTATCAAACTAAAAACGAAATAGGTCCCTACATTATAAAGAAAGAAAATAGTGATATCACTAGGTATGTTTTGGATGGATTCCAACGGATATCTGTGCTGTTTGGAGTGTTGATGAATCCCAGGGAATACACAGAAATAAGCAATAATAATGAACTTAAGAATTTTTTAATTTATTTTGATGTCCGGGAAAATAACTTTAGTTATATTAAGAATAAAAAGGATAAAGATTTATTTTTAATTCCTCTTTATAAGATTTACGACAATCGTGAATTATTTAATATTCTGCGTGAATTAGATAAAGAAGATATTACAGAAATTAAGAAAATTGAATATATTGAAAATGCTAGAAATTTACATGCTATTTTACATAAATATAAATTGCCTTACGTAGAAATAAAGGGAGGAAATCTAAAAGATGCCGTTAGAATTTTTTCAAGAATAAATTCAACAGGAACAGAAATTTCTGAAGATTTTATGCTTTCAGCACTTAGCTATAATGAAACAACAGGCTTTTTACTTAGTGAATCAATTACAGAGTTTCTTAATGGTTTAAATATTTACAATTTTGAGAATTTGAAAAGAGATACCATTTTAGACTGTATTTCCAATGCAAACGGAAGGATATATTTTGATGTCAAGATGGAAGATTTAGTAAAGAATTTAGATTTAAGTTCGTTTACAAATAATGCATACATACATATTAAAAAGTCTGTCGAATTTTTATATAGAGAAATGTTGGTTATAGATATTCGTTTATTACCATATCCATCTCAATTAGTTTTTATATCTGAATATTTTAGATTAAATTCAGAGCCGACCATTGAAGAATATAAAGCTTTAGAAAATTGGTTTTGGTTCACAGCCTATTCAAATTATTTTACATTATATTCTTTAAGTCAACAGAGAAGTGCTTATGAAGTGTTCTGTGATTTTGCACAAGGAAAACATTCTGATGGAATCTATAAAGTGAATAATGATATGACTTTTAATACAGGCAAATATCCAAATAAATTAAATTTTACAGGCGTTAGACCCAAAGCATTACAATTATTTTATTTAAAGTCAATTATTGAAAGTAATGAAGTTCAAGACAGAGAAGGGATAAAAGAAATTTTTATTTCTTCAAAGAAAGATAGAACCCCAGCTAATATTATTCTGAGATTATCATCTGAATTTGAAGAAGATCAGAATAAGAAACAACTCAATACTTTTATTGAAACTTCTTCCCCTAAGGTTTTAGAACAGCATTTTATAACACAAGAAATGGTTAATTTATATAAACAGGATAATATAGACGATTTCATTTTAAAGAGAGGGGATTATTTAAAATTAAAAGAATCAGAGTTTGTAAAACAAATGGGAATTAGATTTTTAGATTAAAATTTCCGAATCAGTACAGTTTGGCTAGTAATCTTATATAATTCTGCACAGAATCGGGGCACATTTGCGCCCCTAAAAAACTTGATTTTGTTTAGGACGCAGCAAACCAACTAAACTGGACGACAACCGCTTAAAACAGCATGCATATTCACTACATTCCCAATCACAGCTATTGCTGGGGCTGCAAATCCGGTCTGTGCTACTTGCTCGACTACAGTTCCTAACTTAGCAATCAATTCTTCTTGTTCTGGTCGCGTACCCCATCGCACCAAGGCGATTGGTGTTTCCATACTCAAACCAGCTAGAGTTAATTGCTCGACAATATATGGCAAATTGTGAATTCCCATATAGATGACTATTGTCTCAGAACCTTGAGCGATCGCATGCCAATTTACTTGTGGTCGATATTTACCTGCGGCTTCGTGACCTGTGACAAAAGTTACCGAAGAACTGTGCAACCTATGGGTGACAGGAATCCCCGCATAAGCTGGTGCAGCAATTCCCGATGTGATTCCTGGCACTACCTCTACTGGTACACCAGCGTGAACCAACTCTTCCATTTCCTCACCACCACGACCAAACACAAAGGGATCGCCACCTTTTAGGCGCACGACTATCGCATGGAAATGGGCTTGCTCAATCATTAACTCAGTGGTTTCTGTCTGTAACCGCGAATGTCTCCCCATCCGCTTACCCGCATCGATTTGTACAGCTTGCGGATTAATCATTGCCAGAATCGCTGGACTTACCAATGCATCATAAATCACCACGTCGGCACACTCTAGAATGCCTTTCCCTTTCAAGGTCATTAAACCAGGATCTCCTGGCCCTGCACCTACTAAATAAACTTTACCCAAACATTTGCTCTGTCTCAACTCGGCTAGCTCTTGACTATTGTCTTTGCCGTTCATGACTCTAATAAATCCCAAATTAAATCAGCTAAGAAACTACTTGCGCCTAAAGGCTCGGCTAACTGTAGGCTGACACCCGGAAATTGCATCTTGCTTTGTTCCACCGACCGAAAGATCGCATCTGTGATTCCCCCAGCGAACAAAAAATATGGCAAGATGCCAATCTCTGTTACCCCAAAATTAGCTAACTCTTGAATCTGCAACTGTAAACTAGGTAACAAAACCCAATATGCTGGTACAGCTCCCAAAGTCGCTGCAATCGCTTCTACTGGCTCAAGAGAACCGGGTCTACGGCTACCATGAGATAATAAAATCCACTTTTGCACCTCTATCCCAGACATTTGCTTGGAGAACAACTGTGCTAAGCGAGGATGAGTACCTAAATAAGGTTTAACCTCAATTGCTAAGTCCAATGCTGCTTGCGCTTTTGTCACTTCTTCGGGAATATCTGTCATCACATGTACCCCAGGTAGCAAAAACAGCGGTACTATTTTCAAGCGATCGCATCCATGAGACTGCGCCAGTTGCCCAAATTCCTGAATTTGCTCGTGTAATGGTGTCGGTCTGAGTTCGAGGTATGCTGTGCCGATTAAATTTTTGCTTTCTGTAGACGAGTGGCTAGATTTAATGTCACCAATCAAGTCAACTAACTGATTCATCGCTATCTCCGGCCTTTGGTCGCGACTTCCATGAGATACCAGCAAATATGCAGATGGCATGAGCACTTTTTCGATAGAGCTAAAAATCTTTATAAGTTCTTAATTATAGCTTAACTTAAATTAATATAGCGCTACAAATAATTTAATCTCTCTCTGCGGAATATGTATAAAAGTGATTCAAGATACCGACGGTCTCAAATTTATAACCAGGGAGCAGAGGATTGACTTTAAAATCTGTGCGATACAAACTCAAAATTACCAAATCTTGCCTGTGAGTACTTTGCACTACAAGCTGACGGAGGCTTGATTGATTTTTATCTACCATTGCAGCGCAGTTTTGCTTGAGCAAGTTTTCAATAAAACTTGGTACTTTTTTGCAAGCCCGCTCTTTGAGGTATTCTGTCAACTGCTGCATGGCATATTGCTCATACTCAGCTTGACTGGGGTTAGTCGTTGCCAAAGCTCCGCCTAATCCTGCCAAGATCGCTGAGCTGGCGACAGCAATAATAATGATAATTTTCATGTTTCCGACGGTGAGCCGTACTCTTAACAGGACTTTAGATTAACACTCGTCTGTTCCAATTTTTATGGATCTTGATCAATTCGCGAATAAAATGTTATAGTGGTTTATGCGCGGCGAGCGTAGCCAAGTGGTTAAGGCAGTGGTTTGTGGTACCACCATTCGTGGGTTCAATTCCCATCGTTCGCCCTGATGTTTTACCTGTCAATGGGAAATCGTGAAGATCTCCCACTGGCAGTTAAGCTTTTTTCAGAACTTCAATCGACCCCATCATTCCCCCGTCTTCATGCTCCAGAATATGGCAGTGATAGACAAAAGTGCCAGCGATGCTCGAACCCTTGCCTCGGAAATCCATGCGGAGTCTCACCTGAGGATAAGTGGTTGATTTACCGTCCCAAGCTGGAACCGAGATGGTATCGCGTAACATCCCGACTTCGTTGCTTTCAGGGCTGTTAAGCACCAGGAAGTGAATTTGGTGGATATGGAAAGCATGTGCTTCCTGAGCGCGATTTTCGACAATCCAATCTTCCGTTGTGCCTTCGGTGACTGTAATATTCGGCTTTTTGGCGTTCATGTCGTAGACTTTCGGCTGTTTACCCTCTTCAGTGATGTAGAACTCTTTTGTCGGATCGTTTTGCGAGAAGTAAAGTGTCCGCTTTCCTTGAGAATTCATTTGACTTAATCCAGAGAAGCGATCGCCAGAGACCTGACTTAAGTCAACATTTGCTTCTTTTGTAGATAAAGAAGTCAGCGGGCGAGAATCTAGTTGAATTTTCGCTAGTATGCGTTCTGGGTCTTTATCCGCATTCGTATCAAAATTCAAGGTCAGAAATTCGGCATTTTTGACATTTGGCGACGGTCCTTTGATGATAAATTCTGCCCTTCCGCCGGGAGGTAAAGCAATATGTACTAGTGGCGATTTTTTTGGCAGTGTCGGATCGGCATTCAGAGGAATACCATCCATCGCGACTAACTCCAGCGGCTGAGGAGTACCATCATATTTAACTTGTAAGTCAAAGTAGGTATCAGCGGCTGTGTTTGCCACACGCCAAAACTGTTCTTGATTCGCGGCGATTTGCACTACCGCTGGCTCTTCATATTTACCACTACCGCGATATCGAATCGGCACTGAGTTGAGGGAAATATCTTTTGCTGGTGCTTTGTCGTCATTAGGAACATTGGGTAAAAGCTTCATGTCACGGAGGACAAATACACGTTCGGGAAGTTTTGCAGCTTGGGGATTAAACTTACCAATTCCTTCCACAATTAACACACCTGTTAATCCTTTGAGTACTTGATCTTCACTCTGCTTATGGATGTGCGGATGATACCAGTACAATCCCGGCGGTTCTTTCCCCGGAATCTTCACTTTATATTCAAAAGTTTCACCGGGCTGGATCACTGTTTTCACAACTTCATCTTGATGACATTGCGGCGACACATTCATGCCGTGAAAGTGAAGGTTAGTTGAATTTTGCGGTGGCATGCCGCCAGCACAGGTTTTAACGGTGTCAGTCATTGCTGCCATTGCGGTGGTTTTTGGCAGTTTGTTTGTCAAATTTAGAACAATTGTTTGGTTTGCCTCACTGGGATTTATTCTGAGCGTAGGTGCTGCCATTTCATCATTTGCTACATAACAGTCTTGTTCATTGGAGATGTTACGTAAAGAGAAGTTTACCGGATGAGATGCATTCATCCGAATTTCTGGTGGGTTGGTGACAATGCTTCCTGCGGTCGGAATATCGCATACTTTTGACGTTGAAGATGCGGCTTGCGCTCTAGACACCGTTGCGAATACAGTTACAAGGAATATCCCCGCCAGCAAGTAAGTAAGCAATCTTCGAGGAATGCTGACTTCTTGGTAGTTTCCTCTATTAATTAAAGGTTTTTTGCTTGATGTTGCCATTGCATTTAAAAAAAGTTTGTTTGAATATTGACTTCATGGTGACTATCATGGTTTCACTCCACGTCATTATGTTGACAAAACTTTTTATGATTCCGTAACCATCAAATTACTTTGGACGATACTAGCCACGTTAAAGTGGGTAATCTTAGTCTTACCTTAAGTGAATTATCTCAACGCTTGGGAATACCTCAAGAACGTTTACAGCAACAAATATCTCAAAGATTGATAAATCTACCATTAGAGGTAGATGCAGGAGAGATTGTTGGCGATCGCTTAATAATTCGTAAAGCACGCCAATAAAATTATTCTTAGTAAAAAACTAGATACACGCTTTTACCTGGGTTTGCTGGCAAAACAAGCTACATACATAAAAATATCTCCTTCTATAATTGCTTTTGTTACATTTAGCAAAAAGAGAAGGAGTTACCTGGTAATGTTGAACAATATTAAGTTTTATGCGTGATTTCCTTGTATTTAGTTAGCAGCCTTATATTCACTCAGGCTACTTGACTGTGAAAAAATCTCAGTAATGGCATTTGCCAAGGTCTAATCGACTACTTAATAGTGACCGAGTCAACATCAACTGTATTTGCGGGTGTTGTGACTTCAGCGGACGCAGGATTTTCGAGGTTTGACTTGTCCTGACGGGCTTTGAAGCCTTCTAAGACCATTTGCGAAACTTCGGAAACTAGCAGAGACATGAGAAATACATCATCTAGTTCGCCAACTACAGGGAAAAAATCGGGAACCACATCGATGGGGCTAACAAAATAAAGTAGAGTACCTAAAATTACCCACCAGCGATACTTAGGATTGCGAAGTAAGTTGCGATACCAGCCATAGACAGCTTGAATTGAAAAATTCATTAACCTTTCCTCATATCTATACTTTTATGTTGTCAGATCCCTCTGAAAAAATCCGGTGGGAATAACCGCCCTAACTTGTGTAGAAGCCTCTACACGAGTTAAGGTAATCTCTCATTGCGGCTGATTGACAATCATTTGACCGTTAAGAAGGGCAAGTTAATCTCTACAATAAAAATGCCTTGAGACAGTTGCTCGACGTATAGCAGGAGGAAACCAAAAATAGTGGATGTAGTAGATATCTTTAAAAAAGGTGGGCCAGCAATGTATCCTTTGCTTGCCTTGTCATTTCTATCTTTAAGCGTGATTTTTGAGCGCCTATGGTTTTGGTTCCGCATTTTGACACAGGAAGGCGAAATTGTAGAGCGTGTTTTAGATACTGCCCGCGATAATTGGGCAGTGGCGATGGAATTAGCAAAGCAAGCTATTGATCAACCGATAGGACGCTTTCTGTATGCCCCCTTACGTATCCCCAAAAATGATCCTGAGACCTTCCGGTTGGCACTAGAGGCAACTGCAGAGGATGAAATTGCCGGGATGCGTCGGGGAGAAAAGTTATTGGAGGCGGTAATCGCCCTTGCACCATTATTAGGATTGCTGGGAACGGTTTTAGGCTTGATCCGGTCTTTGAAATCGATTCGCTTGGGTGATTTGGGCACGGAATCAGCAGCCGGAGTGACGACGGGGATTGGTGAATCGCTGATTGCAACGGCAACAGGATTAATTGTCGCGATCGTTAGTTTGGCTTTTTATCGTCTTTTTCAAGCTTTTGTCGTTAACCAAGTGAAAGTTTTTCGTCGCGCCGGAAGCGATCTCGAATTACTTTATCGGCAATCTTTGCCTGATCTCGAAAATCTCATGCGGACAGAAAGGGCACTACCAGCAGCTAAAAACAGTCAAAGCCCTAGAGAAAATGTGAACCCACCTCGGAAAAAAGGTAAAAATCGATTTTTGGAAAATCCCGAATCACCAGAAACTGATTCTCCCCCAGAATCGGAAACTTAAAATTCAAGCTTTTATATTAGTGTGAGGTGGCGATGAAAATTAACTTACAATCTCCAATCGAAGAAGTCCAGATTCAGATCATTCCTTTAATTGATGTCGTTTTTTGTGTACTGACATTTTTTCTGCTAGCGTCTTTGCAATTTACTCGGCAACAAGCAATAAATGTTGATTTGCCCAAATCTAGTACCGGGACAGTAGTTCAAGATACTCAGAAACTGCATGTGACTGTTGATGCCACAGGTCAGGTTTATTTAGAGCAGCAGCCAGTCAGGATTGAGCAGTTGCCGCAAATTATCCAAAATTATCACCAACAAAACCCGAAAAGTCTTCTGGTACTCAATGCTTCGCCCTCAGCAGCTTATAACGAAGTGCTACAGGTATTAGATATCTTGCGGCAAGTAGGAGGCGATCGCGCCGCTTTGGGTATTTCACCTGGCCCATCGAGTCAAGTAGATAATCCGAATCCTGTCAGTCCAAATTTTAATAACCCTGCCAGTGTACCTTTACCAAATAGCTATCCCTATAGCAATCCTAATTCTACAGGTGGTCAGGTACCATTACCTCCGACTTCTGGGCAAAATCCGAGCATTCCCGGTATAAATCCTAGCAATCCTAATCTTCCGCCAGTGATTCCTAACAGTATAAATCCTAGCAATCCTAATCTTCCGCCGGTGATTCCTAACAATCAGGCTCCGGTAAACCAAGTACCTAAACAAAAAGTTCCGGCTCGAAATTGAGAACGGGGGAGTGGGGGGGAGTGAGGGAGTAGGGGAGAATTTTTCATTCAATATTTATTATTGATCATTCGTAATTTTCCCTACTCCTCCCTTCTCCCACTCCCCTTATCCCCCTATACCTGTGAGGATTCGTTAGGAGTTGTGGGATTCTTGGCTGCACTAGCTGTGGCTCTATTTTCTCTTCTTTTGCGTTCAGCAGCTAGCATGTCAGCCATCACGATTAGTGCTTGTGACATTTTATCGAGATTAGAGCGATATAGTTCCAAATCTTTGTTTAACTTGTCTTCAGAGATATGCAAGGTGCTAGAGATATTTTTGATTGCCTCTACGCGTTGCTTTTCATCTTTGACGAGTTCAGGATCGGACATTTCTAGCAAAGTAAATAAACCAATGGCAAATAAGCGACTGTATTTGAAGTTGGGATGACTAGCTAAAGCTTGAATTTGGGCTTGTAAATCAGCCGTGCCATCAAGGGGATGAGTTTGACTCAACCAAGCGATTAAATCTTTAGATGATAAACCTTTGGCGAGATCTTGTAAGCGTTTGGCATCGTGACGGTAGCGTTGGGGATCGTCTTCTATGGCTTGACACAGAGAATTAAAAATCGATTCTTGATCCCTTTCTGGTAGATAACCTTGCATGAATCGGTCAAAGGCAGTGACGACGCCCAAGCCATAAATCGAGTTATAGCTAAAATCATCATTCACGGACAATAGATGCATTTCTACCATCATTTCTTCCACAACCCGACGATAAATCGTGTTGATGGGGCGGGTGTGAAGGGTGTAAAAAGTGCGTTTAGTATCGGAGACAGTACGAGAGTTATTCACAAGGAAAATGATTATGGGCGACGTACTTCCATTCTCTCGCTTAAACGTGACTTTGCCAAGTTAGCTGGAAGAGCGGAGTGGGGATCGCGGTGTGCGGAGTAAGTATAATTACAAAGTGGTGATCAATGCAACCTTAATTTTTTATATGATTCCTGCCAACTTAATTGCCCTCGCGAATTATTTAGCTGGTGAATTTGATAATCGCGAACAAGCCAACGCTGAACCTGCTTGGTATGTACACTTACGCTTCTGGCAGATACCAGTCTCTATATTTACAGAAGATAGCTTGACCTTATTTGCTGAACAAGCCAGCGTTGTCAACTTAGATGTGCCCTACCGTCAGCGCATTCTCCGCTTACAAAGCAGCGATGCCGCTTCATTGCAAGTACAATATTACATGCCTAAAGATCCAAGCTCAATCAGTGGTGCTGGTTTGAATCGAACCCTCTTAAATGGTCTTACCGCAGACGACTTAGATTTACTACCGGGCTGTAAACTGCTTGTGACTGAACAACAGCTAGCATCTAACCGTTATCACTTTCGCGCCTCTCCTGTAGCCGATAGCACTTGTAGCTTTCGCTATAACAATCAAACAATCAATGTTTCTTTAGGGTTTGAAGCGACGGAGGGAGAATTTTTGAGTTATGACAAAGGTATAGACCCAACTACTTCTTCAGCCACTTGGGGAGCGATTATGGGTCCCTATCGCTACACCAAGCGCGTGCAATTGTAGAGACGCTATTTGCGCCTCTATCAACTCTAACTTTTGACTGGGACACCTTCTAAGGCTTCTTCTTCGGTTTCAAAGATTTCAAAAACCGTATCCATCATTGTCACCTCGAATACCAATTTAGCTTCGGGATGAACATTGCAGATGCGGAAACTGCCTTTAACTTTATCTGCATCTCGCATTCCGGCGACTAAAGAAGTGAGACCAGAACTATCAATAAAATTTACCTGACCGAGATTCACGACAACATGGCGACTGAGTTTGGAAATACATTCTTGTAATTTCAGTCGGAATTGCCAAGCTGTGGTGATGTCTAGGCGACCTGCGGGGGTCAAGACGATCACCGGATTTCCGTCTTGGGTTGTATAACTTTTCTGCTCGATTTGAATCACTCAGCCTCCCATTGGCATTTTAAACATTGACTGCGGCTGAACCGAACCGGGAGTTAATAAATTTCCCGGAACCGGCCATGAACGGTTGAAGAAATATCTACAGCATTCATGTGTAGTTACAGTTATTATTCACAAGCCACAGCCAAAACTATCACCCTGATAGTACTTGTTCAGTAGTTTAACTTACGCAGCAGAAGAAGCATGGGGTTTCCAGTTCGCCCAGTCTTGAGGCTTGAGAAAGATTTCATACAATTCGGCTTCAGGGGTGTTGGGTTCTGGTTCATACCCGTACTCCCAACGAACTAACGGCGGTAGAGACATTAAAATCGACTCAGTCCGACCATTAGTTTGCAACCCAAAAATAGTGCCTCTGTCGTACACCAAGTTAAATTCGACGTAGCGACCTCGGCGATACAATTGGAAATTACGTTGATGCTCACTATATTCCATTGGGTTTCGCCGCTCGACAATCGGCGTATATGCCGATAAAAACGAGTGACCGCAGTCATCAATAAAAGCAAACAAATCTTCCCAACTGCGAGGCTGAGGAGCGCCTACTAGCTCACTGTAAGCCGCCGCCGCACCATCAGCGTTAGCACCGCGATAAAGCTTGCCCTGACCATCCTGGTAGTCAAAAAACAACCCGCCAATCCCGCGATTTTCGTTGCGATGTTTGAGATAAAAATACTCATCACACCAGCGCTTAAAAGTTGGGTAATATTCCCGATTGTGAGCGTCGCAAGTTTGTTTCAGGGTGTTGTGAAAATGAGCTGCATCTTCAGCGAAGGGATAATAAGGGGTGAGATCCGCACCACCACCAAACCACCAAACAGGACCCGCTTCAAAGTAACGATAATTGAGGTGAACCGTTGGTACGTAAGGGTTGCGGGGATGTAACACCATTGAGACGCCAGTCGCATAAAATTCATGTCCTTCGGCTTCGGGACGCTGCACCAGAATCGAAGCCGGTAAATGTGAACCCCACACTTCTGAGAAATTAACGCCAGCTTGTTCAAATATTGCCCCATCACGGAGGACACGCGATCGCCCGCCGCCACCTTCTGGACGTTCCCAAGCATCTTCTTGAAATTTGCCACCATCAAGTTTGACCAACCCTTCACAGATAGTGTCTTGAATCTGCTGCATTAATTGACTTACCCTAGCTTTTGCACCGACTGGTGGTAGGGAAAATGATTTTGCTGGCTTCGTCAGAGGCTTGGAATTAGTGATCATATGTTTAGAATCGTAAATTTAGTCCGTAGCGAGCCAGCAACAAATCTTTAAATTTACCCTGGTCTTAGACCGCGTGATTCAGCTATTGAGTGCTTGTCAGCAACTAAAAGACCCAAGGTGAGAGCGGAGGCGCAACTGGCAAACGTCACTACAGCCTATTTTCTCTCAAATGTGTAGCCGCTTACAGATTGATTGATGTTTTTTAACAGTCCGGATCTTAAAAAGAGCGGGAAATACTAAACTGAATGAAATTCGTCTACCGGCAGAGTGTTCTAAATTATAAGTAGAACTGTAGTCTTTAGCAGTTAACGAGAGCCAGAGTTCCTACCAGAGCGGAGGAGGATCAGGGAAATGCGGAATTGCTTGTCTAAATTTATCCATAATAAACGTCGTTGGTTTCGGGTTTCGCTGATCCGCACGTACCAAGAAATTAGTTCGGCAACTGTTGACGAACTCTGGCATAAGGTCGTTGACTTAGCGGATGTTTCATGGCACCCCTTAATCAGGAGTACCAACGTCCCCTGCGGACTTGTTCCCAAACCAGGGCTAATTTACCAAGCGGTGACATATCTAGGACCTATACCCATCCGCATTTTTGTCGAGTGTGTGAATCCCAGAGAGTTACTCAGTGTGCGAGTGATGGCGATTCCGGGTGTTGAGGAACGGGTGACTTACCAAGTAGAGTCAACAGTTTGTGGCACGATGATTTCCTATTCTGTCACCTTGAGTGGTTGGTTATCGCCGTTGATTTGGTCGTTTAGTCGTCCTTATGCAGCGCGTGTTGCCTCAGCTTTAGTCCAGGCAGTGGAAAAGGCTGCCTTACAAGCGGTATCGGGACGAAAGCCTCTCAAAGGTGGTTACTGCGATTTTTAGGGAAAGCCCCACTAAAGCGCGAAGCGCCTGACTCCAGTTAAGATGCAAATAGAGAGAAAAATTGCTTTTCTTTCCTAATCTGTGGCGGCTTTACGGGTGAGAAACTATGTCTAATGTGCTTGATTCCCAGTCAGTTTTGGAAATATTGCGCCCGGTGCAAGATCCAGAACTCCGCAAGAGCCTGGTAGAACTGAATATGATTCGCCACATCCAAATTGACGGTGGTAAGGTTCAATTCACCTTGGTCTTAACGACACCGGCTTGTCCTTTACGGGAGTTTATTGTTGCTGACGCGAAGCAGGCTGTGCAGAAGTTGCCTGGTGTGACTGAGGTGATAATTGATGTGACGGCGGAAACACCCCAACAAAAAAGTTTACCTAATCGCACGGGGATCGCTGGGGTAAAAAATATTGTGGCGGTTTCTAGTGGTAAAGGTGGTGTTGGCAAAAGTACTGTAGCGGTGAATATTGCTGTCGCCTTAGCCCAAACTGGTGCCAAAGTAGGTTTGCTGGATGCGGATATTTACGGTCCTAATGCTCCAATGATGCTCGGGCTGAGCGATACAGTGATTAAGGTGAGAACTGAGGCGACAGGTGAAATCTTGGAACCTGCTTTTAATCATGGCGTTAAATTAGTCTCGATGGCTTTTTTAATTGATCGCGATCAGCCGGTGATTTGGCGTGGTCCGATGCTGAATGGCGTGATTCGGCAATTTCTTTATCAAGTGCAATGGGGAGATTTAGATTATTTAATTGTCGATATGCCACCAGGAACAGGTGACGCGCAGTTAACATTGACACAGTCAGTACCGATGGCAGGGGCAGTAATTGTAACTACACCTCAAAGTGTTTCTTTGTTAGATTCACGTAAAGGTCTACGTATGTTTCAACAAATGAATGTGCCGGTGTTGGGAATAGTAGAAAATATGAGCTATTTCATTCCGCCAGATATGCCTGATCGGCAATACGATATCTTTGGTTCTGGTGGTGGGGAGAAAACTGCAACCGAGTTAGGAGTGGCGTTATTGGGATGTGTACCGCTGGAGATTGCTTTGCGCGAAGGTGGCGATCGCGGTATTCCGATTGTGATTGCCGATCCTGATTCTGCTTCCGCCAAAGCTTTGACTGCGATCGCGCTCACAATTGCCGGTAAAGTATCTGTAGCGGCTTTGTCGTAATTTATTCCCGATTTATTGTCTAGGAAGATGAATTAAAATCTAGGAGCGAGGCTGGTGCCTAAGAATGCAAATTGATTATGACCACAAATGTAAAATATAGAACTTAAATCTTAAAGTCCGATGATGTTACAAAAGTCACTGAGGCAACTCCGCTGGAAATCTTGGTTCTCACCTTGGCAGGAATTAGACTGGCTGCTATTCATGTTGCCCGTGAGCATTACCATCTTCGGCGGTATCATGATTCGCAGTACAGAGTTAACTCACGGACTCGTTGACTGGGTCTGGCACTGGCTGATGGGTGGGATTGGCGTCGTTTTGGCACTAATGATCGCCCGTTCTCGTTATGAAAATCTGCTGCGATGGCACTGGGTAATTTACGGTCTGACCAATATCAGTCTAATTGCGGTAATGGTAGTTGGTCACAGCGCCAAAGGAGCACAGCGGTGGATTGGGGTGGCGGGCTTTAACTTTCAACCCTCAGAATTTGCCAAAATTGGGTTGATTATTACTTTAGCGGCTTTGTTACACGAACGGACAGCGGCAACCCTTCCCAGTATTTTCCGAGCCTTAGCAGTCACTGCAGTACCTTGGGCATTAATTTTTTTGCAACCAGATTTGGCAACATCGCTGGTGTTTGGCGCGATCGTTTTAGGGATGTTGTATTGGGGAAATGCTCAGCCAGCTTGGATATTACTGATGATTTCGCCGATTGTGGCGGCAATTGTCTTTAATATATCTTTCCCCGCCTGGATAGGTTGGTCAATTGTGATGGGTTTAGTAGGTTGGTGGTCTCTCCCGCTGCGACGATTCGCTGTCGGTGCAATTGCCGGTTTGTCTCTGAACTTAGTCGGTGGCTATTTAGGGGCTTTTGTTTGGAACCACATCCTCAAACCATATCAAAAAGACCGACTCACAGTATTTACCAACCCCGAACACGATCCTTTAGGTGCTGGTTATCACTTGATTCAATCACGGATTGCGATTGGGGCGGGAGAACTTTGGGGTAGAGGCTTGAATCATGGACCGATGACTCAACTCAATTTCGTTCCTGAACAGCATACAGACTTCATCTTCTCGGCTGTGGGTGAGGAGTTTGGTTTTATTGGCTGTCTGGTGTTGTTATTTGCTTTTTGGTTGATGTGCTGGCGACTGCTCGCCATCGCCCAAACATCGAAAGATAATTTCGGCTCTTTGCTAGCGATCGGTGTCCTCTCGATGGTAGTGTTTCAGGTGATTGTCAATATTGGGATGACAATCGGTTTGGCACCTGTGGCGGGAATTCCTCTGCCTTGGATGAGTTACGGTCGTTCAGCGATGTTGACTAACTTCATTGCCTTGGGGATCGTAGAATCAGTCGCCAATTATCGACAAAAATCTAGATACTAGTTATTTGCCCAATTATGGCGTCTGAATATTAAGCTAATAGAAGTACATATCTGAGGGAAAAATTATGATTCTGCCTGGAGCAACTGTGCGAGTTTCTAATCCCAATGACACTTATTACCGTTATGAGGGATTGGTGCAACGCTTGACCGATGGTAAAGCCGCTGTCCTGTTTGAAGGTGGTAATTGGGATAAATTAGTTACCTTTCGTCTTTCGGAATTGGAAGTTGTGGAGACGACTGCGGGACGGAAAAAGGCAAAATAGATGCGCCTTCCCCTGCCGCAATTTGCAACTAGCGATCGCCACCCCAATCATATTGCGGAGGTGATCGAAACAGCTACAACTGAATTTCTGGCACAGTGCTTAGAACCGGATGACTTAAGTTTTCCGCCAATGCCACCGTTTGGTAGCTGGGTAAACGCGGTGGATGAAGAGTCTGGCAATCAGGTTTACGCAGTAGTATATTACGCTACGACAATGCCTATTGACTCGATCCACAGAGCGAGAGCTTTAGGAATGTCGTTGCAAGACTTGCGCGAGGAACAACCTCAGATTTTTGCCATGCTGAAAACTGAGTTCCGGGCGGCAATTGTCGGCTTTGGCAAGACGTCCGAAGTCGGAGCGACTCCTAAAGTGTATCAATATTTACCACCACGTCCACCTCAAATCCACCAAGCAGTTTTCCGGTGCGAGCCGGAAGCGATTGTAAAATTTACAGAAGAGTTAGAGTTTTTGCGGACATTACTGTTTGTAAATGGAGCGCCTGTAGATTCATTGGCCGCAGCGGCAATTCGTTCGGTGTATCAGTTACGCAAAGCTGATAGAGAATGGTTAATCAAAGCTGGGCGCACTCTCAGTGTACTCCTGAAGGATGATTACGATCGCTTACGATTCATTCTCAGTCAAATACATCCCTAAATAGTTAGGTTTTTATGCCAAGAGTAGTGTGAGAGTGAGAAAGCCAAAACATAGCCACGCTATCTGCTATCTATGGAACGGATATTAGGAGTTTTTGCCATCCCGACTACCGAGTTTAGCCAAGAACCACTTGTTTCCTGGGCAGTTTTGCTGGTGGTAATTTTTGTCGTGCCGATTTTGTTTGAGCGACTACGATTACCAGGACTGATTGGTCTACTCGCTTCGGGGATTATTCTTGGTCCTAATTGCCTCAACATCCTGCGTTCAGAAATGCCTACAATCAGACTGCTGTCTGATATTGGGTTAGTATACTTGATGTTTGTCGCCGGACTCGAAGTAGACAAATCTCATTACCGCCGCACCAGAAATCGCTCTTGGGTATTTGGCAGCCTTACCTTCATAATTCCTTTGTTAGTAGGAACGTTAGTTGGGCGAGTTTTTGACTTTGACTGGAATGCGGCGATTTTGATTGGCTCTTTATTCGCTTCTCATACTTTGTTGGCAGATCCAATTGTCAGACGTTTGGGAGTAATCCACAACGAAGCAGTAAGTGTAACTATTGGCGCGACTATTTTTACCGATATTGGGGCGCTGCTGATACTCGCTATGTGTGTGGCGGCTCATTTTCAATTAAGCTTTTTGCCACTGCTAGGATTTTTTGGCTTATTAATTACTTATTCAATCGTCGTATTAGTTGGCTTTCAGCAAGCCGGGAAGAAATTTTTCCAGCACTCTGGCGATGATGAGCGAAATCAGTTTTTGTTTGTGTTACTTTCCGTATTTCTGACGACACTAGGTGCTCAAATAATTGGGGTCAGCAATATCATTGGCGCTTTTTTAGCGGGATTGGCCGTCAACGACGCCTTGGATGCAGGACCAGTCCGCGAAAAAGTGATCTTTGTCGGGAGTGTATTGTTCATCCCGATTTTCTTTGTTGATCTAGGCTTAATGCTCGATCTGCATGACTTTTTAAACTTGAGGACACTTGGCTTCACAAGCTTGGTAATCATCAGTTTAATAACGAGTAAGTTACTAGCTGCAATCATCGCCAAATTTTTTTATCACTACAATTGGTCAGAAACACTAACTATGTGGTCTCTGTCAATTCCCCAAGTCGGTGAAACATTAGCAGCAACTTTAGTGGGATACCAAGCTGGCTTACTGAATGCCACGGTATTAAATACTGTAATTGTCTTAATGCTGGTGACAGCCGTTTTCGGACCGTGGCTGACGGGTCGTTTGGCAGGAAATTTAACGGTTGTCAATCATCAGCCAGAATCAGCAATAGTACGGCACGATTCTGTGACTATGCCGTTTACTTTAGTGGTTCCCGTTTACAACCCGCGCACTGAGAAATATTTAATTGAATTAGCGGTATTGATAGCCCAGCATCTCCACGGACGAATCGTTCCCCTCGCTATTGCTACTGCGCCGGCGCATCTAGACACACCCGAGTTAGAAATGGCGCTGCACAGAAGTCAACAGTTACTGACAAAAGCTGTAACCTTGGCGCGAGAATTAGGTGTGGAAGCAGAACCATTATTGCGAATTGACGATGCCTTAGCTCAAGGAATTAGCTGTGCTAGTCGCGAACAAAAGGCAAGTTTAATTGTCATGGGCTGGGGTAAACGTACTGGTTTGAGAGCAAGATTATTCGGGAATGTGATTGACCGCGTCCTTTGGTCGTCGCATTGTCCGGTAGCGGTGACACGGTTATTGGATTCACCGCGAAAAATTCAGCGAATTTTAGTACCTATAGAAAATTTGACAGCAGAAGTTTTGTCGCCGGTGCGATTTGCTCAGATTTTGGCAGAAGCCAATCAGGCACAGGTGACATTGTTAAATGTGTGCGATCGCCACACGAGTCCGAGTAAAATAGCTTGGATGCAATTGCAAATCGGCTTATTAGTCGCTAAATTAAGCTTAGCAAATCCTCCAGATATTGAAATCATGCCTCATGAAAGTGTGGTACAAGCAATATTGATGGCAGCGAGATTGTATGATTTAGTCGTTTTGCGGTCTTTACCTCAGCGCACTAGTGCTGGCGGCTTAGCTATTAGCGATGTCACCACCCAATTAATTGGGCAACTCACCTGCTCGATTGTGATGCTTGGTGAACCTAATTCATCTAAACAGAATTTTTTTGACATTGACCCTGTAGTTGGGCTAGCCACTAGCACACTAGAATAATCATAATATTGCGGACTATTTAAAGATTTAGTGAATTCTCAGTAGATACACAGCATTCATAAACAGATGTTTGTTAATTTGCTAGTTGAGTCAATCATCTTAAATATAAATTTCGCTGTAGTCTCCTCCAGATTTAGCGGAATTTAAGCAATGGGTGAGGAATTACTTTTATGTGTACTGTAGTTACCTTTGCCGCAAACCAGGGTAACTTAAGCATAAGCACAATTGCTGCTGTCAATACTTGTAAAAGAGCGAGAAACCATGAGAATTTTAGTAACGGGCGGGGCTGGATTTATTGGTTCCCATTTGATTGACCGATTGTTGTCAGAAGGTCATGAAGTTATCTGTTTGGATAATTTCTATACAGGACACAAACGCAACATCCTCAAATGGATAGACCACCCTTATTTTGAGATGATCCGCCATGACATTACAGAACCGATCCGTTTAGAAGTGGATCAAATTTATCATCTGGCTTGTCCTGCTTCCCCAGTCCACTACCAATTCAACCCCGTCAAGACCGTCAAAACCAATGTCATGGGGACAATGAACATGTTGGGTTTGGCGAAGCGGGTGAAAGCGCGATTTTTACTAGCTTCAACCTCTGAAGTCTATGGCGACCCTGAGATTCATCCTCAGACTGAAGATTACCGAGGTAGTGTCAATCCGATTGGGATTCGTTCCTGCTACGACGAAGGTAAGCGGATTGCGGAAACCCTCGCCTTTGATTATTATCGCCAAAATAAAGTTGATATTCGCGTCGCTCGCATCTTTAACACCTACGGACCACGGATGTTAGAGAATGATGGTCGAGTGGTGAGTAACTTTGTGGTGCAAGCACTGCGAGATATTCCCCTAACTGTGTATGGTGATGGTTCTCAAACCCGTAGCTTCTGTTTCGTGGACGATTTGGTAGCCGGATTAATGAGTCTGATGAATGGCGACCATGTTGGTCCAATTAATTTGGGGAATCCCGATGAGTACACCATTTTACAGCTAGCAGAAGCTGTGCAGAAATCAGTTAATCCCGGTGTGCCAATTAATTTTGAACCTCTACCGCAAGATGATCCACGTCGTCGTCGCCCTGACATTACACTGGCAAAAACTTTGTTAAATTGGGAACCTACGATTCCGCTGCAAGAAGGGTTAAAACTAACAGTAGAAGATTTCCGCCTCCGCGTAAAAGGTAGCAATTCCTGATTGCTTTCAGGGCATCCTAAGGTAAGTATACTGAGTCAAATTTACTTGACTCAGCCATTACTAACGTCTAACTGTTTCTGTGACCGCAACCCTATAAGTTAAGTGAGGATAAAAACAAAATGCGTGTTTGCGTAATTGGTACTGGTTATGTTGGTTTGGTGACAGGAGCTTGCTTGGCTCATATCGGGCACAATGTTATTTGCGTAGATAATAACGAAGAAAAAGTTAAATTAATGAAGGCGGGGCAATCGCCGATTTTCGAGCCAGGACTCTCGGATATCATGCAGTCTGCCATTAAGTCGGGAAATATTGAGTTCACAACCGATCTCGCGGCCGGAGTCAGCCACGGCGAAATTTTATTTATTGCTGTGGGAACACCACCTTTACCTACAGGTGAAAGTGACACCCGTTATGTGGAAGCTGTAGCCAGAGGCATTGGCGCGAATCTCAACGGCGGTTATAAAGTGATTGTAAATAAATCGACAGTACCCATCGGCAGTGGTGACTGGGTACGAATGATTGTGATTGACGGCATTGCTGAACGTCAAAAAACACTTGTTCCCGCAGGTGGTGGAGGCATCGACGACAGATTGCCAGAGATGGAAGCTAAGTTTGATGTGCTGAGTAATCCTGAGTTTTTGCGCGAAGGTTCGGCGGTACATGATACCTTTAATCCCGATCGCATTGTTTTAGGAGGCAACAGTCCGAAAGCGATCGCGATGATGAAAGAATTATATGACCCAATCGTCGATCGCTCTTTCGCTGTTGATAAATCTCTACCTCCAGTTCCGGTACTCGCTACCGATTTGAGTTCGGCGGAGATGATTAAATATGCTGCTAACGCCTTTCTAGCAACCAAAATCAGTTTTATTAACGAAGTTGCTAACATTTGCGATCGCGTTGGTGCGGATGTTACCCAAGTTGCCAGAGGAATCGGTCTCGACTCCCGTATTGGTAACAAATTCTTACAAGCTGGTATCGGTTGGGGTGGTTCTTGCTTCCCCAAAGATGTCTCAGCCTTAATCCACACCGCCGATGACTACGGTTATGAAGCCCAGTTAATGAAAGCCGCAGTCAGCGTTAACGACCGCCAACGTTTAATTGCTTTAGAAAAACTCCAGCAAGTTCTCAAAATCCTCAAAGGTAAAACCGTTGGACTTCTCGGTTTGACTTTCAAACCTGATACCGATGACATGCGCGACGCCCCAGCATTGATCTTAATTGAACAATTAAATCGCCTGGGTGCCAAAGTCAAAGCCTATGACCCGATTGTTTCCCAAACAGGTATGCGTCACGGTCTCACCGGAGTCATGGTCGAAACCGACGCCGAAAGACTGGCTGACGGTTGCGATGCTTTGGTACTTGTGACCGAATGGAATCAGTTCCAAACTCTCGATTACGCCAAAATGGCAGGTTTAATGAACCACCCCGTGATGATCGACGGTCGCAACTTCCTTGACCCCGAAGCTATGGTTTGCGCCGGTTTCCAATATGTCGGTGTTGGACGCCAAGCACTATAAAGACCTGAACTTTATATTAATTGCAGCAGCCAACCAACTGCTGCACCACCTAAAATGATTCCAGCGGCGTTGACTTGCCAACGGATGACTAAAATAGCTGCACCGATCGCAACCAGTGCAGCTTTTGCATCTATACCATCAGGTAGTAAAAGAATTCCTTGTGCCAATTTAAACATCGCCGTTACCATCAAGGCGATCGCACTGACATTGATCGCATCTAAAAAGGATGCCATCCATTTGCTTGCCCGTAAACGTGGGATCAATGGATTCAAAATAGCGACGAAGAAAAAGGACGGCAGGAAAATCCCCACGGTGGCAACTATTGCTCCAGGTACACCGGCAATTACGTAGCCGATAAAAGTTGCTGTCGAAAGTACAGGGCCTGGTGTAAATTGACCGATAGCTACAGCATCTAGTAATTGTTGTTGAGTCAGCCAGTGCAATTTATCTACAAGTCCTTCTTGAAGAAAAGCGATCAATACATAACCGCCACCAAATAAGACACTACCGACTTTCAAGAAAAATAAACCAAGTTGCCATAAAGGAGTACCACCAACACCACTCTCCCGGAATGCACTGATGTGATTCGCCGATAGCTGTGATAAAAATGACAAAGGCACTAGCAGCCCTAAACTTGCTCCCGAACCAAATTGCAGCCAGAACATTCCTAAGATTCCGCCCAGAAAAAGAGCAAAAACTTCATTCAGCCGCAAAAATATCCCGATAACCACAGCTAAACCAATCAGCAGTAGCTGCCGATTTTTCACTGCCTTTTTACCCAACCGCCATACAGCATTCAAAATCACTGCTAAAACAGCGGACTTAACTCCATAAAAAAAAGGCGTAACTTGGGGCAATTTACCGAAGGCAACATAAACCCAAGCCAAACCACCTGTAATCAACGCCGCCGGTAAAATAAAACAAACTCCAGCAACAACAAGTCCCGACCATTGCGAGCGGACATAACCCACATGAATTGCCATTTCAGTGGAGTTAGGACCCGGAATTAAATTAGTAGCACCGACAAGATCGAGAAAATGCTCTTTCGTTAACCACTGGCGACGGCTAACGACTTCATCTTCCATCATGGCGATGTGAGCCGCTGGACCACCAAAGCCAATTAGCCCTAGCTTCAAAAATAATTTTGCCAGTTCACCTAGACGGTTATGTGCCGATTCCATAACACCTGCTGGAGAAAGGTCTCCTGTGATACTAGCAATTAGCAGTTAAGACAAGGTTGTGTTATCACTCATTTTTTACCAGGAATCCGCTCAATCTGAGCATAACCACTAAAAATTAACTGCTGACCCTGAGTTTCTAAACGGTTAATCCGCATAGTTATCCCATCTAGGTCAAAGCGATCCAAATCGACCATCCCATCTAAAATTTCGATAAATACTTGTGAGAGAGATTGAGAAATTCCTCGTTGTGCTTCTGGGATCGTATCAGTTTCAAAGACTGGGTCTTTAAACGAAACGCGTCGCCGTCGTTCGACTGCGATGGCTGTGGTCAAACTAATCGGTATGAGTGTACCGTTTAAATCCGCCTTGGCTAAAATTCGGACTCGATTTTCTGGCAATAACTGAAGTTCAATGTCTGTAAATGAAACAGGTTCACCTCCAGATATCTCGGTCAAGGCAGGTATGGTCAGGTCAATTAGGCGTTTTTTTACCAACTCTGCACTGAAGGCTTGGTTGATACCTGCCTCTGACAAGACTACTTGAGCAACGGCTTGGGTAGGTTGCTTGAGTGTCAGTTTGCCTGCCAATACTGAGCTAAAGTCAATGGCAACGGCATCAGTTTCAAAAGACATCTCCTCCACAGCGAATTCTCTACGAATGACTACGCCACGTCCATTCATTTTAAAGCTGTCAATACTGCCCTGTAATAGCTTGCTGGAGGGATAGCAGCGGACAACTACCTCTACTGACTCGCTTTGGGTAAATAGGTGGCGAAGGGTCTGGCTAGCGACTGTATTGAGCATCCGCTCGCCCCAATCGCCGCCTTTAGGATCGTTTAAACCAGTAAGTCCGCCGAACATTTGGTTTCGCGTCTATAGAAGGTCTTCATCTCTTTGTAACAAAATGTTAACGATAGAGCAACCCTCTGGGCAATTATTTGGCAAATAAAGTGATTACTTATGCTGATATATCAGGATGACTTAGCTAATAACACCACTATTCATCAGTGTTTATTCTGTGTATATGTAATTTAATATACATTTTTATCTGGGGATCACTAGCTGATCAATAAATATCTAAGTTTATAAATAAATTTTACACTTTTCATGAGGATGCGTCGGATCAGAAATGAATCGCTAATTTTTATCATCAACTAGCAGATCCAACTTTTCTCAAACAACCTGACCAATTAACCTTGATTAATCAAATTTAGAGTTGAAAGCGCTTTGTCATCGCCTGTACTTAGTGCTAAAAGACAATTTTCTCCCCTTGTCCCCACATTCCGTCAAACTTTGTGACTTTGACATCACCTAAAACTTGAGTCTGACAAGCCAGTCGGCGATTCTGTGTAAAAGAATGGGGAGGCAAAGACCGCCGAGTACGCTCACCCCACTCAGGTTCAGACACAGATCCTTCTACTTGGACAGCACAAGTACCACAGGTGCCAATCCCATGACAGTTGACCACGGACGCTACGCCGTTATACAGGTCAATTCCATTCTCCAGCAATACAGTGCGGAGATTAGCTCCTTGAGTGCATTCAAAGGTTTTTCCTTGGGCAGTGACTTTCGGCATAAAATTTGACCTCGATTACAAAGATTTGGATATTAACGAGTCTTAAAGCTGAAGAAGAGACGCAAACTCTTTAAGGTTTGAGCGCTTCTTACTTAGTTAATAACACTCTTCGTAATAAATCTAACGCAGAACAAGCGCTAAACTGACGAATCAAAGACCGAAGAGAAGCTTCACCAAAACGATACTCAAAACTAGTTACTTCCTGATTTGGCCCAGCTAAACCGATATAAACCAAACCTACAGGTTTTGTTTCCGTCCCACCAGTTGGCCCAGCAACGCCAGTAATACTTAATCCCCAAGTAGTTGCAAGACGAGTTTTCACCCCAACAGCCATTTGCTTGGCCACAATCGAACTGACCGCCCCCACTTGGGCTAAATCGCCCGGATTCACACCTAGCAAAGAAATTTTCGCCGAGTTGTCATAAGAGATTACTCCCCCCCAGAAATAGCTAGAACTCCCAGAAATTTCCGTCAACATCTGACCCAATCCCCCACCGGTGCAAGATTCGGCAACTGATACTGTTTGCTTTTGTGCCAATAATAACTGACCAACTACAGTCGCTAAAGTGTCATTATCGGCACCGAAATAATCTAATCCAGCAATTTCTATGAGTTGTTTTTCAACGGGTGAAATTAAATCTTGGGCGACGGTGGTGGAATTCGCTTTGGCAGAAATCCGGAGTTTGACTTCTCCGTGATTCGCATAGGGGGCGACTGTGGGGTTAGACAAGTTAAGATAGTTAGCTACTTTCTGGGCTAAAGTTGATTCGCCGATTCCCCAAAATTTTAATGTTCGGCTATAAATAATTTCTTGACCCCAGCCTTGGCTTTGGAGATAAGCTACTGCAGTTTCTTGCCACATCCCCTGCATTTCGACAGGGACACCAGGGAAAGTGAGAATGGTTAAACCCGGACGTGGTTGCCAAATAATTCCTGGTGCAGTCCCACCGGGGTTAGGTAAAATTTCTGCGCCTTGAGGTGTCAAAGCTTGTTTCCGCCCGCTGGAAGTGATTTCCCGACCGCGCTGCTGGTATTTACGGGTAATATCTTCAATAATTTCTGGACGTTCAATTAAAGGAACGCCAAAAAAGTCAGCGAGGGTTTCTGTGGTGAGGTCATCTGGTGTAGGACCAAGACCACCAGTAAAAATTAGGATTTGCGATCTTGCGGTAGCAATTTCGATAACTTCCTTCAACCGTGCGGAATTATCACCCACCACAGTCTGATAGTAGTGAGGAATTCCTAATTTAGCTAACTCAATTGCCAAATATTGGGAATTGCTGTTGAGGATGTCTCCGAGAAGTAACTCGGTACCAACACAGATAATCTCAGCACTCATGGTAGGGATGGGGGGAGGGGGGGAGTGTTCCCAAGCATAGGGAGTATTCCCGAGTGTTCCCGAGTAAGGGGAGTGGGGTAGGGAAAAATTATGAGTGATAAGTGATGAATTAGAAGTTATTAAAATTAATTACTCCCATTCTCCCATTCTCCCATTCTCCCACTCGGGAACACTCCCTATGCTTGGCGGGCGTGTTTCCAGACTTTCCAGCTAGTGTAGCTGAGGAGCGAAGTGGCACCACAGGCATAAGCAATACCACTAGGTATGCCAGCAAAAGCTAGTGCCAAACTGCCAAACCACAAGGTTAATGAGTAGATGAATAAAACCGCTAGCCTATGGGATAAACCAGCGTCAAGCAGACGGTGATGTAAATGACGTTTATCAGCGGTGAATGGAGATTTACCGTGACGGAGTCGCGCTAAAATCACCGCTGACATGTCAAAAATGGGCACAGCGAGAATTAAGTAAGGCAATAATACAGCTGTGACTGCTGTACCTTTAACCAAACCAATCACGCCTACACCCGCTAAGGTAAAACCCATAAAATATGCCCCGCCATCTCCCATAAAAATTTGGGCAGGGTTGAAATTATAGCGTAGGAATCCTAGTGCAGCACCAGCGAGGGCGGCGGCGATGAGGGCAGCTTCTGGTTGTTTCATAAATAGCGCCACAATCATCATGACCACAGCAGCAATTCCCGAAACTCCAGCAGCTAAGCCATCTAAGCCGTCAATCCAGTTGATGGCATTTGCCATGCCAACTAGCCAAATCACCGTAATCGGGAGACTTAGCCAGCCGGTATCAACCTGCCCTAATGAAGGAATGCTAAGAAAATCTATACTTACACCCACTTTCCATGCCATCCCAGCAACTAAAGCTTGCAGGAGTAAACGTACAAAGGGGGATAAATTTAATAAATCGTCGGCTAGACCAATGAGGAAAAAGCAAAGACCACCTAAGGTAACTCCCCACACCTCCCACTCATGATTGGGTGACATGGGTCGGAATCCCCCTATCCCCCAAACAATGAGCAAAGCAGTCACAGCACCTGCGAAGATGGAAACTCCTCCCAGGCGTACCATCGGGCGTTGGTGAACTTTTCGTCCACCCGGTTGATCGACACGTCCGCTTTTGATACCAATGGTTTTGACAATGGGAGTAGTCAAGATGACTACGAGAGCAGCGATGGAGAAAGCAATCAGATGATAAAGCACAGCAGGCATCTGAGGAATGTAATCAGTAGGTTGCGGGATAAAAAAGTGCCAAGCAAAGTCTAACTAGATTTACTATATTTCAGACGCTAATCCGCACTTGAATTTTAGATTTTAGACGCTATTGGTAGAAAAAATTGCAATCTAAAATCCATATTCCCAGGCTTATGCCTGAGAAATAGGCGAATGACAGGAATTGTCTAGACAAGAGCTGGTTGAGAAACTGCTAAGTGGGGATACAAAGGGAAGCTTGAGCATAATGCGGCTACCCGTCGGCGGCAATCGCTGGCTACTGACTGTGACTCAGGATTTAACAAGCGATCAGCAATTATATTCCCAATTTCGGTAAACTCAGTAGTTCCCATGCCTCGGGTTGTCATTGCTGGTGTTCCTAACCGTAATCCGCTAGTCACGAATGGCGACTCGGGATCGAAGGGGACTGTATTTTTGTTAGCGGTAATATTGATTTCACTCACAAGTTGGTCGGCAACTTTACCTGTCATCTGCACTGACCGTAAATCTACTAGCATCAAGTGATTGTCTGTGCCATTGGAAACTAGCTTCAACCCTCGCGCTTGTAATTGGGTCGCTAGAGCACGGGCATTTTCAATCACTTTTGCCGAATAAACTTTAAACTCTGGTTTTAAATTTTCACCAAATGCTACTGCCTTCGCCGCAATCACATGCTCCAAAGGACCACCTTGACTACCAGGGAAAACAGACTTATCTAACTTCTTACCTAATTCCGCATCGCGGGTGAGGATCAAACCACCGCGTGGGCCACGTAAAGTTTTGTGTGTGGTTGTCGTGACGATGTCGCACTCAGGAATCGGATTCGGGTGCAAACCGCTAGCGACTAAACCAGCGATGTGAGCAATATCTGCTAGTAAATAAGCTCCGATTTCATCAGCTATAGCTCGGAACTTAGCGAAGTCAATCACTCGCGGATAAGCTGAGTAACCACAAATTAACAGCTTCGGGCGCTCTTTGAGTGCTAATTCCCGAATCGCCTCATAATCGAGTTGTTCTGTTTCCGGACTAACGCCGTAATGGCAAGACTGAAACCACTTTCCGGAAACATTAACTGAGGAACCATGAGTCAAATGTCCACCGTGGGACAAATCCATCCCCATGATTTTGTCTCCTGGCTGCAACAGTGTCAGGAAGACGGCAAAATTAGCTTGAGCACCAGAATGAGGTTGGACGTTCGCATGTGCTGCACCAAACAGTTCTTTAGCACGATCAATCGCTATCTGCTCAATTTTATCAACGTATTCACAGCCACCGTAATATCTTTTACCCGGTAATCCTTCAGCGTATTTATTGGTCAGGATAGAACCTTGAGCCGCAAGCACCGCCGCTGAAGTAAAGTTTTCACTAGCAATTAACTCTAGGTGGTCACGCTGGCGCTGTAATTCGTGTCCAATGAGTTCGGCAATAGCCGCGTCAGAGGAGGCGAGAAAGTCTGAGTTAGTCCGATTCATGCTTTATTTCCTTTAAAATATGGTTAAACGCTCTTTGGGCTGGAAATCGTCGATCAATGTGGAAAGGCACTCCTCGCAGTTGCAATGTATGCCTCATAATAATATTTTTACTCTTCCCATGCCTACACCCAAATTTCTGTCTGAGTCATCTGACAGACAAATGTATGTATCTATGTATCAAATATTGCATTTAAATCGGAGATAGACTTAAAATTAGAATAAACTAAAATCCATTTGAGATCTACCGGAGGAATTAGATGCTGGTAATTTTAATGGAAGAGCAAATTCTTGCCCCTCACCACGTTTGCCAATCTTGTTTGCTTGCCGATCAAAGCGGTCTACCCCGGTGGCGTCAAGGCAAACTACGCTGCGGTAAAATTATTGACCGCCTGTCTGACATGCAGCCAGAACAGTATGAATGCATAATGGGCTTCCGCATTGCCAATATTGAATAGTGCCAGTGGGTGTGCTTCGTACTCCTGACCAACTGCGTTATCCTGAGCTATAGATACGAATATTTAATGAATCTACCAAGGAGAACGCACGATGTCTTTGCGCGGGTCTACAACGGTTTCCGAAAGGATTTTGGCTAGTCTACCTTATTTGCTGCCAGTATTGGACGGAGTTGGTTTCGGCTTATTTTTGGTTAGCCAGTTTCCACTTTTGGGAATCATTTTTGTGCCTCTTTTTCCGTTGATCGCCATTTATAACACCACCTTTCTCGGTGTTATCCCTGTGAGTTTCATGATTTTCATTGCCTTGTTTGCCTTTGTGGTTAGAAATGAAAACATTGTTCATTTTATTCGTTTTAACACCATGCAAGCGATTCTTTTAGACATTGTCATATTTCTCTGTAGCTTGTTATTACGACTTTTGAAATTTATTCCCGGCGCTGATTTTACCGTTCAAACCCTCTCCACGACTATTTTCCTAGGGATTATAGTCGCCGTGATTTATGCAGTCTCTCAATCGCTTTTAGGTCGTTACGCCGAAATCCCGGCGATATCAGAAGCCGTTTATACACAAGTGCGCTAATCTTCAACGGCTAATTACCGTGTTTTCTAGGGCACTAACCTTCAACGGTTAATCACCGTGTTTTCTAGGCGACCGATGCCTTCGATTTCAACGCGCACGCGATCGCCAGCATTCAGCGCTCCTACTCCTACTGGTGTCCCCGTCAACACTACATCACCGGGCAGTAACGTCATAATCCGGCTGATGTACGATACAAGGAGATCTGGGGAAAATACCATTTCCTCAATACAAGTAGATTGGACTGGTTGTTTATCGTCATTGAGAAAAGTCTGCAATCTCGCCCCAGGATTAATCTCCCGCACAATCCAAGGTCCTAAAGGGCAGAATGTATCAAATCCTTTGCCTCGCGTCCATTGACTGTCTTGTTTCTGGAGGTCTCGCGCTGTGACATCGTTAGCGATCGTGTAACCCCAAATTTTAGTTTGCGCCTCTTCTGGTAAACAATCTACCGCGCGATCGCCAATTATTAGCGCTAACTCACCCTCATAATCAACACGCTTGGACACGCTTGGGTACTTAATTGCCATCCCTGTGGCAATAATTGATGTTGGTGGCTTAAGAAATAATAATGGTTCACTCGGGACGCTTGAACCCATCTCCGCTGCATGGTCTACATAATTTTTACCCACCGCCACAATTTTCGAGGGCGCACAAGGAGCCAGGATTTGGTAACTTTCTGGCTCTAAATTTAAATCCGTCGGTTCTCCTTGTAACCAAGGTGGTGCATCCAGTACCTGGACATTCAAAGATAATTGTAGTAACCCATAATAAATTTTCCCTTGCCGATCTTGGACCCGAACATATCGCTGCGCCATAATTTTGACTGATGTGAATCGAAAACTGGTAAGATTGTAGTCCCTTGTTGCAACAGAAGTTGATTGGAGAAGAGTATTTATCCAATATTCAGTATCCAAATTTACTTTGAGCAGCCAATTGTCCAAAAGGAAACTCAAATCAATGCAGACCATTTACGAAACCATGTATATCTTGCGCCCTGACCTCGGAGAGGAGCAGGTAGAGCAAGCAGTAAACAAATATCAGACCATGCTGACTGAACAAGGCGTGGAAAGTGTCGAAATCCAAAATCGCGGTAAGCGTCGTCTCGCGTATGAAATTAACAGACATCGGGATGGCATCTATATCCAGATGAATTACCAAGCTGGCGGGAAAGCGATCGCGCCAATGGAACGAGCGATGCGTTTGAGCGAAGAAGTAATTCGTTTCATGACCATCAAACAGCACGTCAAAGAGGAAGCAGCCGAAGAACTAGAAGAAGAAGAAGTCACCGCCGAAGAGTAAGGAGAGAGGGGAGAGGGACTCCCCAAAACTTTTTTATTTTTTTTAGTGCCTTATTGAGTTGCGGATGGTACATTAACAACAACATGAATCGTACTATTCATTGGTACGCAAAGATTCTCTATGGGAGCTGTAAGCTACTGTGAGCCAAACTGAGACCCCTACCATCCAAACGCTGTCTACCGAAGTCTCAACACTGCGTCAAGAGTTGCAGATTCGAGATCAATTGGTGCAACAGTTATCTCAAGAACTGTTTCGCTTGGTGAAAGGAAATCCTAATTTCACGCCGAAGCCGGAAGCCTCTGAGCGTCAAATTGAACAACTTCGTGCTTTGCGAGAACAATTGCAAGGCGTCGAGCAGCAGGTAACATTTTACCAAGAGCAAATCACTGCTCGTGATGCAGAAATTTATCAACTGCGGCAGTCAGTTCAAGAGTTAAGCGATCGCAGCCGGATGTTAGAGCAAGTAGTTCAAGAACTACCGCAAGTTTACCGCCGGAAGTTCGAGGAACGGATGGCTCCAGTCAAAGATAAAGTAGCAATGTTACAACGCGAAAACCGCCAACTTCAAGCAGAACTGCAAAGTGTCAGCTATCGTTTGGCTGTGAGGACGCGGAATGCGACTCATAGTGGTATTGATTTGCCAAACTTCCCACGCATTGCGGGATCACCTTAGTAGCGCGATCAAACAATGGAGCAAGTGTTGATTATGTTAGAGGCGAGAGGCTGAAAAATTGCTTTCCTCGCCTACATTTTTTTGTGACGGAAAGAAATCAAACGCGCTACCACTAACAATTTGAGATTAGGTTTTCGTAAGTATCAAAAATTTCAAATACAGAATCTAATTGGGTGAGTTCAAAGACCAGCCGAACATTGGCTTGCACGTTGCAAAGTACAAGACGACATCCGCAAGCTCTAGCTTCTTTGAGTCCTTTAATTAAGGAAACTAACCCGGAACTATCCATAAAATCTACTTTAGCTAGATTAATTACCCAAAGAGCATCTTGCTGAGAAACTCTTATAGCTAGCTGTTGAAGCAGATTAGTACCAACTTCTAAGTCCAAACGTCCTTGGGGTTGAAATAAAATCATTTGACATTCTTTTGTAACTATCATGCCTTTTTTGGGGGTGAGTTACAAATCACAGGAATAGTGAAAGTGACGTTTTCAATTAAATTAAAATTCACTTTGTCCGGCAAACTACTGATATATCCACAGGATGAGGATATATAATTAATACAAGCTATCGAAGAAAGCCTATATTACTACCGTAAAATTTCTGTGATTTTTCTTAATAATAAAAACTAATACTAACGAATTTCAGTAACATTTGCCATCTTTATAGAATCTTCATCATAAAACGCGAGCTTCATCAAGGTTTCATGAAGTGATACTAAGTTTTCTCATGGAATACACGTAGATAAATCGAGATTTTCGCGATTAATAATTAGCAGACGAATTTTTGCTATCTAGCTTAGACTTTGTCTCTAAGTAGATCAGTTATGCGCGAAGTCAATAATACTCGCCGCCAATTATTGCCTTATGCTCTTGCTAAAAGCATAAGATAGTATAGTAAAAGTAAATTTTTGTAAAGGCGCTGGTGCTGGATGTTGCATGAATTGATTTCGCTGGAAAATATCCAGAAAATTGCTCATGAATATGGCTATTGGGCAGTTTTTTTAGGTATTCTGCTAGAGAATCTTGGCATTCCCCTTCCCGGTGAAACTGTCACCTTAGTCGGAGGATTTCTTGCTGGTAGCAATGAACTTAATTACTGGCTCGTTCTGGGTAATGCCGTTGCTGGGGCAACAATTGGCGGTACTTTTGGCTATTTGATTGGTAGATGGCGCGGCTGGTCATTCCTAGTACAGATTGGGGGGATTTTTCGCATCTCCGAAGTCAAACTGTTAGAAATCAAAGAGCAATTTAGCCAAAATGCGGCGAAAGCTGTAGTATTGGGGCGCTTTTTCCCCTTGCTGCGAATTTTTGCGGCTCCACTAGCCGGAATTGCGGAGATGCCTTATGGTAGGTTCTTTTTGTGGAACTTTGTTGGCGCAAGTTTCTGGGCTACAGTGATGGTAACTTTGGCAGACTTTGCTGGACGCGTAGTTCCTTTAGAACAATTGGTTACTTGGGTCGGTCAATTTGCAATAGTTGCACTATTAATTCTGGTCGCTATCATTTTCGTGCCGATGTGGCTAGAGTCCAGGCAAGTCAAAGACTAAGGACCTTCCTGGGGTTTTAGCCCCAGGCTATTCTTATTCCTTATGTATGTTGCTGTGACCAAGTCCGTGTTGGTAGACCCCAGACATAAATGAATCCTTCAGCGGCTTTATGGTCAAAGCGGTCTTCAGCGCCATAGGTTGCCAAATCCAAGTTGTATAAAGAATTATGAGACTTACGTCCTACAACGATCGCGTTACCTTTGAAAAGTTTCAGGCGGACAGTACCTGTGACGTGCTGTTGAGTTGTGCTGATGAAAGCATCTAAAGCGGCTTTTAGGGGATTGAACCAAAGACCGTTATAAATTAACTGAGTATAAGTTTCTTCAATGCCGCGCTTGTAGCGGGTGACATCAGCTGTCAGGGTGAGACTTTCTAAGTCGCGGTGGGCATTAATTAACACCACCATTGCCGGAGATTCGTAAATTTCCCGTGACTTGATACCCACAAGACGGTTTTCTACCATGTCAATGCGACCCACACCGTGATTTCCGGCGATGTGATTGAGTTGCGTAATCAATTCGACTGGTGTTAGTGATTGATTGTTGAGGGTGGTTGGAGAGCCTTGTTCAAAACCGATTTCAATATACTCTGGTTCGTTGGGAGTTTCGTGAATCGGCTTAGTCAACACAAAAACTTCTTCTGGTGGTTCTGTCCACGGATCTTCGAGAGGACCGGCTTCAATCGCTAAACCTAATAAATTGCGATCTAAACTATAAGGCGAAGACTTTTTCACTGGTGAGGGAATCCCGAAGCGTTCACCATAAGCAATCGACTCTTCGCGGCTCATTCCCCACTCACGGGCGGGAGCGAGGATTTTGAGTTTTGGGTTCAAAGCACCAATCGCCACATCAAAACGAACTTGATCGTTTCCCTTGCCAGTACAACCGTGAGCGATCGCATCAGCATCATATTTAGCAGCAGCATCGACTAAGGCTTTAGCAATCAGCGGTCTTGCCAAAGCTGTAGCCAGAGGGTAACGATTTTCGTACATGGCATTTGCCCAAATCGCCGGAAATCCATAATCGCGGATAAAGACTTCTTTGACATCGACTACTAACGATTCACTCGCACCTGATTTGAGCGCTTTGAGGCGAATTGGCTCAAGTTCATCTCCCTGACCTAAATCTGCCGCCAGAGTAATGACTTCTTCCACGCCCCACTCATGCTTGAGATACGGAATGCAAACGGAGGTATCAACTCCACCAGAGTATGCCAGTATAACTTTTTTAGCGCGACCCATTGATGTCTCTACTTTCATGAAAAAATGTTGGGAGTCATCATTATGCAATTAATCTTGAAAATCATTTACCGTGATCGTACCGATCACTGTCGGCTTACTGGTCGCAAAAATAGCTATTAATTTTTATTGATGACATAAATAGTGGCGCATATACGCAATAATACAGGGTAAAGTGGTAGTAATAGCTGAGAATTTGGGTGATAAAGATAGCCAGAAAGCTTTAATAATCAGCTTTGTTGCCAGAAAGTTGCCATTTCATGTCATATGTTGGTCATGTAACGATTAGAACTTTGACTAATCAACAATTCTTTACCAAGCTGCTGCATAGCTAAAGTGCAGATTTGTCATCACGCTCGCTCTGATGTATAAACAGCAAATTTCGCTTTTTGGAAACGATAACTGTGGAACAGTGTAAAAGCTGTAGCTGTCCTATCCTAGAGATTGGCATATTCGTCTAGTGGGTAAAACTGTGTTTTTCAGCGTTGTGATTCCGACTTACAATCGCTTGCCGATTCTGGCAAAGTGCCTCAGAGCATTAGAACAGCAGCGTTTAGAGACGCAAACGCCGATACAGGGCTATGAAATTGTCGTCGTGGATGACGGCTCAACGGATGGTACTTTGGAATGGTTAGCTGCACACGCTGCTGAGTTTCCCCATGTGTTGACGCATTCCCAAGACCATCAAGGACCGGCTGCGGCGCGAAATTTGGGGGTACACCAGGCAAAAGGTGATACGGTAATTTTTATTGATAGCGATCTGGTTGTAACTGAGAATTTTTTGCAGTCCCATGCTGAGGCGCTAGTCAAGGGACAAGAAAATTTGGGTAGCGATCGCTTGTTTACTTACGGTGCTGTAATTAATACTTGTAATTTTGATAACCCAACAGCGGAACCTTATAAAATTACAGATTATTCTGCGGCTTATTTTGCGACGGGAAATGTAGCTATAGCGCGTCATTGGCTGTTAGAGGCGGGATTATTTGATACTGGCTTTCAACTTTACGGTTGGGAAGATTTGGAACTCGGTGTCCGGTTGAAGCAACTGGGCTTAAAGTTGATTAAGTGTCCTCAGGCTGTGGGCTATCATTGGCATCCGGCTTTTAAGTTGGAGCAAATTCCTCGGATGATTGACCAAGAAATTCAGCGCGGACATATGGGCGTGCTGTTTTATCAAAAGCACCCGACGTGGGAGGTGCGGATGATGATCCAGATGACTTTGTTACATCGGATACTTTGGGGTGTTCTTTCTCTGGGTGGGGCGGTGAATGAACGGTCAATGGCTCCTTTTTTACAATGGTTGATTGATCGCGGTCAGTCGCAGTTGGCTTTGGAGTTTGCACGGATTTTTTTGAATTGGTATAACGTTCGGGGGGTTTATGGGGCTTATGGGGGGGTGAAGGGGGTGAGGGTTTAAACGCATTTCTTCGCGGAGGGGGCGCACGTAAAATTAAGATGTCTGTCACTTATCCAACCATAAGGTGAAAAATGTACTACACTAGTAGAGTTGTCTAATCTCACACATCCAGGAGGAAGCTGGTAGCGCTATGTCGCCAGTAACCGTAATTTCGGGTGTTTCTCGATTGAGAAATGCACCTGGATGGAGGTTTAACCCGAACTAGGAGTTCAATAAGTTATGCCAGTTGTTTCTTTGGCTCAAATGATGGAGTCTGGAGTTCACTTTGGTCACCAAACTCGGCGTTGGAATCCCAAAATGGCTCCTTATATCTATACTTCCCGTAATGGAGTCCACATCATCGATTTGGTGCAGACGGCTCATTTGATGGAAGATGCCTATAGCTATATGCGATCGGCTGCTGAATCAGGTAAAAAGTTTCTGTTTGTCGGTACTAAGCGTCAAGCTGCTGGGATTGTTGCTCAAGAAGCTGCTAGATGTGGTTCTCATTATATTAACCAACGTTGGTTAGGCGGAATGCTCACCAATTGGGCAACAATTAAGACGCGCGTTGATCGACTGAAAGATCTGGAACGCCGCGAGGAAACTGGGGCGTTAGATTTGTTGCCGAAAAAAGAAGCCTCGATGCTACGCCGGGAAATGGCGAAGTTACAAAAGTATCTAGGTGGCATCAAATCCATGCGGAAAGTTCCTGATATTGTGGTGATTGTTGACCAACGCCGCGAGTATAATGCTGTACAGGAATGCCAAAAATTGGCGATCCCCATTGTGTCAATGTTAGATACTAACTGCGATCCCGATGTTGTGGATATTCCTATTCCTGCTAATGATGACGCTATCCGTTCCATTAAGCTGATTGTCGGTAAATTAGCTGATGCGATTTACGAAGGTCGTCATGGACAACTGGAAGCGGAAGAAGATTACGATTACGAAGGCTCGGAAGAAGATTACGATTACGACGAAACCGAGTTGACTAACGCCGTAATTCCGGACGAAGAGGAAGAAGGGTAAGAGAGTAAGATAGAGTTACTCAGCATTAGTGATTAAAAAATAGTCAGTTAGGAATTGAGGCAAGATGGCGGAAATATCGGCACAAGCCGTCAAACAGCTGCGGGAAAAAACTGGCGCTGGTATGATGGACTGCAAAAAGGCGCTGAAAGAAACCGAAGGTGACATGGACAAAGCCGCTGATTGGCTGCGTCAGAAAGGAATGGTCAAAGCGGGTGCTAAAAGCGATCGCGTGACTGCAGAAGGACTCGTCGGTAGCTACATCCACACTGGTGGTAGAGTCGGCGTGTTAGTGGAAGTGAATTGCGAGACCGATTTCGTAGGTCGCCGGGAAGAGTTCCAAACTCTGGTACGGAACATCGCCATGCAAATCGCGGCTTGTCCAAATGTCGAGTATGTCAAAGTCGATGACATTCCCGCTGACATTGTCCAAAGAGAGAAAGATTTGGAAATGGGGCGAGATGATATCTCGAATAAGCCAGACAACGTTAAAGAAAAAATCGTTCAAGGACGGATTGACAAACGCTTAAAAGAAATGACCCTGATGGATCAAGCTTTTATCCGCGATCAAAGTATCACGGTGGAAGAGTTGGTTAAGCAAGGTATTTCTACTTTGGGCGAAAATATTCAAGTCCGTCGTTTTGTCCGGTTTATCTTGGGCGAAGGCATTGAAAAGCAAGAAAGTAACTTTGCTGAGGAAGTTGCTGCTCAAATGGGCACCAAGTAAGTTATTAGTGTAGATAACTAGTAGCGATTCGCTAAGACAGGTCAAGCACTAACAGCTGACCTGTCTTTAATTTTTGGACTTAAAATCTTAGATAAGATAAAGTAGAACAATTGTACCATCCGACGAAATCGCGAACACATGGGGAGAGCAATTGAGCGCATTGAGCAAGATCTCGCAGCAATCGAAGAGTCTATAAGTATACTGGCAAAAGAATTTGAGAGTGCTTATGAAATCTACCTCACTCATCTGGGAAAAGCGGTGCGTCAGCAGTTAGTCTTAGCTAGTTACGAGCTGTGTACTCAGTCTTCACCGGAGAAGTTCTTGAGTTTGTCTTTAACAAGGCGACAACAATTACAGCAAGATATTCGCCAGCTAAGTCAAAAGGTAGGGGAAGAATTGATCAGATTGATGAAGGTCACAAAAGAAACAGACTCAGACAGTGAAAACGCTGAAGAAATAAAATCCTCTCCTCCTCGGGTAATTACCAATCCTATAGACTTGGCGAGATGGCAACATCATTTAGAGGAAGCGATCGCTGACAAACTGAAAGCGGTTTCTGGCGATACTAATGTATTGTTACAATTTGCGGGAATTTTACCTAAAAAACCATCAGAAGCCATCCTCGAAGTCAGTGATGCTTCATTAGAGGTGACAAATATGCCGCCGATGCCACCGAATATAGCTGACTTAATCAATGAAATTGAAAATGATCGCCACCCTCCAGAACGGCGCGAACCGATGACTCAAAGAAAAACGGTGATTGGGCTGCGGCTAATTGAAATTGAACTTGCAGACGTGACGGTAAACTCTGGACGCAATAAAATACGTCACCTCTTAACTCAGTTAAGTAAGCTTGGCAGACAGTATCAAAAAACACAGGGAGAATGGGCAATTGCCGCTGCTGAATCCGCTTGGCGTGCTAGTTGGTTTGAGTAAAAAGTGATATGACCAGTAACATCCCCGATTGGTTACGATTACAAAAAGCCTTAACTGTGGAAGCAGAAAGAGGATTTACCGACCTAGTAGGTAAACAGTATTGCTTTAGTGAGTTTCTTTGTTTGAGTTTTGGCACCTTTCCTAGCGATTTAAGTGTAGATGAACGTCAAAAATGGCAGGAATTGGCAACTAAATTTGCCACTTATCCAACTTTGACACTGGAAGAACGACAACATCTGGTAGCGGATACTCGCCGCTATCTTTACTTGTTGCAGCAAGGAGAAAAGGAAGATGTACCAACTTATAAAAAGAAAATTCCCGCCGTCAAGCCGCCAGTAGTTAATGAGGTAAATCGACGGCTTGCGCCTCAACTTGACCAAAACCTGATCGATTTACCAGAAATTGGCGTGAAAAAAGCTGGGAGTTTGGCGCGTCTGGGACTGCAAACTGTGCGCGACTTGCTTTTTTATTATCCTCGCGATCATATTGACTACGCGCGGTTGGTGAATATTCGCGAGTTAGTCGGCGGTGAAACTGTGACTTTAGTAGCTACGGTGAGACGTTGTAACTGCTTTAACAGTCCGCGTAATAAAAAATTAACAATTTTAGAAATACAACTTAAAGATAATACAGGTTCAATTAAGATTAGTCGTTTCTATGCCGGAACGCGGTTTACGAGTCGGGCTTGGCAAGAAAGTATCAAACGCCGATATCCCGAAGGTGCAGTTGTGGCGGCATCTGGGTTAGTAAAAGATGGTAAATATGGGTTGACTCTTGAAGACCCGGAAATCGAAGTCTTGTCAAATCCGGGAGATCCGATTGATTCTTTGACTGTTGGGCGCGTGGTGCCGATTTATGCTTTAGCTGAGGGTGTGGCGGCGGATCTTGTCAGAAAAGCTGTGATTGCGGCATTACCTGCACTTGTTCACCTTAAAGATCCTTTACCTAATGGTTTGCGGGAAAAATTTGAGTTGATGGCGTTACCTGATGCGATCGCGGCAATTCATTTTCCCGACGATAGTGATAGTCTGAGAACTGCGCGTCGTCGCTTGGTGTTTGATGAATTTTTCTACCTCCAACTAGGTTTGCTGCAACGTCAGCATCAAGCAAAGCAAATTCAAACTAGTGCGAGAATTGCGCCCATCGGTCAGCTAATTGAAGAATTTCATAAATTATTACCTTTTCAATTGACTGGCGCCCAATCGCGAGTTCTGAATGACATTCTCAACGACTTGCAACAACCATCCCCAATGAATCGCTTAATCCAAGGAGATGTCGGGAGTGGAAAAACTGTAGTCGCCATCATTGCCATTTTAGCGGCGATTCAATCTGGCTACCAAGCGGCTTTGATGGCACCTACTGAAGTTTTATCAGAACAGCACTACCGCAAGTTAGTAGGCTGGTTCAATATGTTACACCTGCCGGTCGAATTGTTGACAGGTTCGACAAAAGCGGCAAAACGGCGCAAAATACATGCTCAACTAGAGACGGGTGAATTACCGCTATTAGTTGGGACTCATGCTTTGATTCAAGACCCAGTAATTTTTCACCGCTTAGGTTTAGTTGTGATTGATGAACAACACCGCTTTGGTGTGCAGCAACGCGCCCGTTTGCAGCAAAAAGGCGAACAGCCTCATGTATTAACGATGACAGCGACGCCAATTCCGCGCACATTGGCACTGACAATACATGGCGATTTAGATGTCAGCCAAATTGACGAATTGCCACCAGGACGGCAAAAAATTCAGACAACAGTGATGTCAGGTAAAGAGCGGATGCAAGCTTATGATTTGATTACCCGCGAAATCGCTCAAGGAAGACAGACTTATATTGTATTACCACTGGTAGAAGAATCGGAAAAATTAGACTTGCGATCGGCAGTGGAAGAACATAAACAACTCCAAGAAAGCGTTTTTCCTCAATTCCAAGTCGGACTATTGCACGGTCGGATGACTTCTGCGGAAAAAGACGCAGCGATTACTAAATTCCGTGACAATGAAACGCAAGTCTTGGTTTCTACTACTGTGGTGGAGGTTGGTGTGGATGTACCTAATGCGACAGTGATGCTCATTGAAAATGCTGAGCGATTTGGCTTGTCGCAACTGCACCAATTACGCGGTCGTGTCGGTCGTGGTGCGGCGCAGTCTTATTGTTTGTTGATGAGTAGTTCTCACAGTGCTAATGCTCAACAACGCCTCAAAGTGTTGGAACAATCACAAGATGGCTTTTTCATCTCGGAAATGGATATGCGCTTTCGTGGTCCTGGTGAAGTGTTAGGAACCAGGCAATCTGGTGTCCCAGATTTTACATTAGCGAGTTTGGTTGATGATGAAGAAGTGTTGGTATTAGCGCGACAAGCAGCGGAAAAAGTGATCGAAATCGATGCGACCTTAGAGCGTTGGTATTTGTTAAAAGCTGAGTTAAAGTACCGTTATCAGCGGCTCATGGGTGGGGCAATTTTAACTTAGTCAGCAACTACGGCTGTGACAAACTTGACAAGAGTAGCAATTAATTCCTGAGGTTCAATTGGTTTGGCTAAGTGTGATTGAAAGCCAGCTTCTAAGGCGCGGAGACGATCTTCACTGCGGGCGTAGGCGGTGAGGGCAATAGCGGGGATTTGGATGTTGTGCGATCGCACTCTCCGAATCAATGCATAGCCATCTTCACCGGGCATCCCAATATCACTCAATAGTAAGTTGGGTTGAAAAGAGGCTAAAGCTTGCATTGCGGCTTCAGCCGAACCAACAGCCGTAGCTTCTGCCCCATATTCTTGCAACGCGAAAACCAAAAATTCTTGTGTATCCGGTTCATCATCAACTACTAGTATTCGCATTCCGGTTAATGGAGTAGCATGAGTTTTCAACCCCACAGAGGAATCGATAAGAGTGCTCCCTGGCTGATTACGATCCGCTTTAGACAACAAAGGTAGCCGCACGGCAAAAGTCGCTCCCTTACCCTCTCCAGGACTTTCGACACTCACAGTCCCACCGTGAAGTTCCACTAAGTGACGTACAATTGCTAAACCCAAACCTAGCCCACCATGATTGCGCGTAATTGACCCATCGGCTTGACGAAAGGAGTCAAATACATGGGGGAGAAATTCTTGGGGAATACCTTTACCTGTATCTCTGACAGTAATTTGAGCATCAGATGCTACCTCTTCGAGACAGATATCTACTTGCCCACCGGCTGGGGTGAATTTGATGGCGTTAGAAATTAAATTCCAGAAGATTTGCTGCAAGCGATTAGCATCGCCAGAGACACGAAAGTTTGAATTTTTGCTGCCGATATCTTTATAAGTATGATTTAAATAAAGAGGAGAATCGTCTTGCTCAAAATCGAGAACGACAAATTGCAAATCGATTGATTTAGCTTCTGCAGCTAACCGGATATTATCAATCGCCCCAGTAATTGGCGGAATTAAATTTGTTGGTAGCGAATCTAAGGTTAATTTGCCGCGAATAATGCGGGAAATATCGAGTAAATCTTCGATTAATTTTGTTTGTAAGGTCGCATTGCGCTCAATAATTTCTAGAGCACGGTTAAAAGTTATTTCGTCAAATTTGCGAGTACGTAACAATTTTGACCAACCGAGGATGGCATTGAGGGGCGATCGCAACTCGTGAGACAAGATCGCCAGAAACTGATCTTTGAGTTGATTTGCCTCTTGCAGTTGGGCGGTTTGGGCGCGTAATTGCGTTTCACTTGCCTGTAATGCCTGCTGTGCTTGTTGGTAAAGGCGTCGTTCCTCGGCTTCGCGCAGCGCTCGCTGTACTGAGTGTACCAAACGTTCTAATCTTTGCTTCAACACATAGTCAGTAGCACCACTTTTCAGGGTTTCAATTGCCAATTCCTCACCCAGCGTTGCGGTCACAAAAATGAAGGGTATATCCAAGCCGAGATCTTGCGAAATCTGTAAAGCCGCCATCCCATCAAAACTAGGTAAGGAATAGTCTGCCAAAATTAAATCGAATTTTTCGGTAAGGGCGGTTTGAAATTCAGTCCGGCTTGTCACTTGCACCAATTCACAGACAATACCTCCCGCCGTCAAATTGGCATGGATCAATTCTGCATCTAGCAAACTATCTTCGAGTAAAAGAAACCTTAATGGCATTACCTTATTCCTTGAGTTGACTCACTGCGTGCCGGAGGTAGGGAACCAGGAGGTGGCTCATTAATAATCGCCCAAAATAAGCCTAAACCTTTAATCACATCGACAAATTCATGAAAATCAATCGGCTTGACAACATAAGCATTTGTTCCTAATTCGTAACAGCGAGATAAATCTTGCTCTTCTCGCGAGGAGGTCAACACTACTACTGGGACTAATCTCAAAATTGGGTCAACTTTCAGTTGTGCTAGTACTTCTATACCATCTACTTTGGGTAGCTTCAAATCGAGCAGTACCACTACCGGATTGCCTTCTCGTCGCAATCGATACATACCACGACGGTACAGATAATCTAATGCTTCTTCGCCGTCACGGACGACAACGACTTCGTTACCTAAATGATTATCTGCTAGTGAATTCAGGATTAATTCTACATCATTAATGCTGTCTTCTACCAGGAGAATGCGCTTGAGTTCCATTGACTGTCCTATTGTCTCCACTCCTTACTCCCTTGTGCGCGATTAAATCTCCATATCTTTTGGTAAAGAAAAATAGAAAGTAGCACCTCGATCAACTTCAGCTTCTGCCCACACTCGGCCACCATGACGGTGAACAATCCGCTGAACATTTGCCAGCCCTACACCTGTGCCTTCAAATTGAGAGTCAGTATGCAAGCGCTGAAACACGCCAAACAGTTTGTGAACATATCGCATATCAAAGCCTACTCCATTATCCCGCACAAAGACTATTACTTCTCGTTCTTCGCAACTACTACCGACAACAATTTCGGCTGTTACCGAATTTTTCGAGTATTTCACCGCATTTTCTAATAAATTTCCCAGCACCAATCGCAACATCGCCGGATCTCCTGAGACTTGAGGTAAGGGTTTGACAATCCAATTCACTTGGCGGTTACGGGTTTCGGACTCAAGATCCTGCTGTACTTCTTGCACTAATTGATGTAAATCAACTGTGCTGTAGCGCATGTTAGTACGTCCCATCCGTGAGAAAGATAACAAATCATCGATTAACTTACCCGCAAGTTTAGTCGTGTCACTAATTATATTGAGATAACGCTGACTTGCCGGATCTAATGCTGCTGTTCCTAGCTGCTTTTGCAGCAAATCAACAAATCCGGTAATATGCCGCAACGGTGCGCGTAAGTCATGGGAAACTGCATAAGAGAAAGATTCTAATTCTTTGTTCGCTGCTTCTAGTTGAACGGTACGCTGTTTCACCCTTTCTTCGAGGGTTTCGTTAAATTCGATCAGTTGAGCTTCGGCTTGTTTACGTTCAGTCAAATCGAGCACAAAGGCTACAGCCTCTTGCCGTTCCTCTCCAACCAAGATAAAACCAAGCAACACCGGCACTGGTGTACCATCTTTATGGAGATAAACTTTTTCAAAAGGTTTAGAGCTGCCAGTGATCTTTGCTTCAGCGATCGCCGCTTCATCTAGCTGTGAATACTCAGGAGGTGTCATGTCCTTCCAACGCAGTTTTCCAGTTTGGAAATCTTCCCGAGTATAGCCAACAATCTTTAGAAAAGCGTCGTTGACCTCACTCAGTCCACCGTAGATATCTGCAGTTAAAATCCCAATCAGATCTGATTGGGTAAACAGTTGCATCCGCTCATCTTTTTGCCTACCAGCCAACTCGGCGCGTTGACGCTTCTCATCTACCTGATTAAGCAACATGGCGCTATGCCAAATTAAACCGATAAAAATTACATTCATCGACAACACTAGCAGCGACATCGCAAAAGCTGGGTCGTAATAATTTGCCTTTTGTCCTTGTAAGATTAACCAACCAAAAACCAGAGGTAAAATAACTGTACTCGGAATCAATTGCCGCGCCACTAAACCGCCGTTGAGTTTGCTGGTAATGGTTGTCATTAAACCTGACTCAGGACTGCTAAAGAATACCCCGGTACAAACTACCAGGAACATCAGCGCCGTATGTACTGCCATTGAGGTCGTATACACGCTGAACTTGTAAAAAATTTTTACGCCGTAGGCATAACCAACCAGCGCTTGCAAAGCAACTAAACCTGCCAGCAAACTTAATCCTTGCGCTACCAAAATTATGCGAGTATGTAATATCCTCGGCTTTCGGCTTGCTATTAACCATATCGCCCCACTCAGGAGCAAAAAATTGATGGCAGTATTCAATCCCATTCGCCCTGGATATAGCGTTGCTGCCGAGAGTGGCAAGTCGCGAAACAGCAATTCGTCAATTCCGAGATTCCAACCCAAAAAATATTCGCTTAAAGTCAGTAGACTGATAATGATAACTACTAAAGCACAGCCTTGAGTAATCATCCTTTGCCGCTGGTTTTTCTCTTCAGGCGGCGGTAAGTACCTCAACGCCACCCCCACACCGACAAAACACACGGCTGTATTCGCTTTCATGGAGGCAACACCAGGAAGCAGACTTTTGAACAAGGTAACATTCCCAAACCAGCCAAGCAATACAGCACAGCCGACCAAGATGGCTATTTTACTTGCTATTTGCGGAATTTGTTTAGTTGTGGTAATTGCCATCCATGCCTCTCGCCTGATCTGATCATCCATTATGCTCAAATATCATAGTAGAGGCACAACATTATTATTCCCCTACCTTGTGTTAAAACTTACCTTAAGGGAGTAGGCAAGCGATCGCCAACAGCCTTGAGGTGGATTTAAAGATCAATATATTGATTCTACCCAGCAGGATTTTAGGTATTCAATGTGATTCTAGACTATTTTATTCCTCCGTAGCCCGCCGGGGACTTAATTTTCAGGCTATTTGCCTAAGTCTATAAACATGGATTTAATACAAAAATAGCTAAATGTAATATGATTAAATACTATACATTTTGTGTTTTCTTGTCTTAAAATGACTCGATTTATTCACGACCAATTTGCCAAAGATTATCTGGAAGAATTACTCAAACCATATGGTGAGGTCAAAGCCTCGGAAAAAGTACCAGGAGAAGTTCGGGAAATTGATGTCACTTTTGTACCTTTCGCAGCCAGTAAATCAAGTTTATTGACCCTAGGATTATTGGGGAAAATCGCCGCCAAACCAGCGATATTTGAACCATTCCGCAATTCAGCATCAGAGGATGAAATCTGCGATTGTCTACTAAAACTATTAGAAGTCAAAGGTGGATTACGAAGAGAAGCCAAGCGAAATAAAACGTCTCTGCGACCTTCAGCCTTACCGACACTATGGATTTTGACTCCCACTGCATCTTTCAAAAAGCTGTCAGGATTTAATTTTATTCAACAGCGAGGCTGGTTACCAGGAATATACTTTCTGGGACCAACTTTGCGAACAGCGGTCATAGTGATACATCAACTGCCTTGTACTGAGGAAACACTATGGTTGAGACTACTAGGTCGGGACAATGTGCAAAAACAGGCAATTGATGAGTTAGAAGCATTACCGCCAGACCACCAATTGCGCTCAGTAGCGCTAGAATTGTTGTACAACTTGCAACAAAATTTATCAGTTACAAAAAAAGCCAAAAAATACGATCAGGAGTTGGTCATGAGACTCGCACCACTTTATCAACAAGACCGCGAACAAGCTAAACAGGAAGGTCGCCAGGAAGGTCGTCAGGAAGGTCGCCAGGAAGGTCGCCAGGAAGGAGAACAGTATTTAATTATACGTCAACTTTATCGACGCCTTGGTGAGATTGATTCATCATTGATTGAGCAAGTTCGGGGATTATCCAGCGAACAGTTGGAGGTTTTGGGAGAGGCGTTATTAGACTTCTCCACAGTTACTGATTTACAAGCTTGGTTAGTTGCCTTGACATAGCCAGAGAGTGAAAACGAGAGACGTGTTATTCTCACGTCTCTGTTGCCTATATTTAAATCTATACTACGCACACTAAGCATTTATTTACGTACAAAAGACTTGCGACTAATATTCTAGTTAGTTAACCAACGAAAATAATCCTTGAATCCGATTAATTTGGCGGATGTGATCGTGATCGTCTTCAGAAATTTTCGCATTTATACCCTACAGCAGATGTTATGTCAGGCGTTAGTCCGTAATTTTTAGTTAATGACTTTTAATACCCATAAATTTTAGTTATTTGTAGATAACCAAAAACCATCGTAAGTCAGTTAGGACTTTCAGAAATATTCTTTAGATGTCTGTCTACGGCGATTTACGACAAAAAGCACCATGTATATTAGAGCGATTTAGTACGAGTGCGTGCTTTTTATTTGCCGATCATCGACTGAATTTCCCTTTCTCGGAGTAATTTTAATGCACCTGCCTATCCCCATCGGTAGATTGATTCCCGCAATTTTAGCGCTAGCCATCACAGGTTGTAGCCGCAAAGAGACAGCATCTACGGCCAGCCCACCACCGCCAGCTGCGGTAAAGGTAGCGACAGTCGAATCCAGCAATGTTCAGGAAACTGCTGAATATATTGGCAACTTGCAATCGCGAAAATCTGTCACCCTGCAACCACAGGTAGACGGTCAGGTCACAAAAATTTTTGTTGGTTCTGGGCAAACTGTAGCAGCGGGAACGCCATTAATTCAAATTAATCCTAGTAAACAACTAGCATCAGTTAGTAGCTTTATTGCCGCTGCCGAGTCAAATCGTGCCGATTTAGACAATGTCAAACAGATTCTGCAAGCTGATATGGCCGATCGCGCGTCTAAGGTATCAGCACTCAAATTTCAGCAGCAACAGTACAACAGATATGTTTCTTTAGGCAGAGAAGGGGCTGTAAGTTTGCAGATAGTCGAGCAATACCGTAGCCAATTAGATGCGGCGGGATCAGCATTGCTGGCAAATGATGCCCAAATTAATGCTCAAAAGGCTGTGGTTGCAAGAACACAACGTAATCTCCAGCAAGCAGAAGCCAATATTAAACAACAACAAGTAGAACTACAGTATTACCGAATCACTGCTCCCTTTGCCGGCACAGTTGGAGACTATCCGGTAAAAGTTGGCGATTACGTCAGTCCTTCTAGCCAAATCGTCAAAGTGACGCAGAACAGCCCGTTAGAAGTAGATATTCAAGTTCCAGCAGAAAGAGCCGCTCAACTACGGACGGGATTACCAGTACAGTTACTAGATACCCAAGGAAAAATACTTGGTCAAAGCACAATCTCCTTTATCTCGCCCAGCGTTAACACTCAGAGTCAGTCAGTGTTAGTCATTGCGATATATGACAATGCTAACGGACAATTGCGCTCTGACCAGACAGTGCGATCGCGCGTAATTTGGGATACAAAACCCGGTTTATTAATCCCCACCACAGCCATTTCCCGTGTCGCTGGCGAAAACTTTGTTTACGTAGCCGCCCCCGGAAAACAACCAAACCAATTAGTGGCGCAACAAAAACCC
>Ga0209512_1000504_pt1 | contig 62957 bp, 58 predicted proteins | sample frozenSSSSmetaG_FD_184142 | JGI IMG/M metagenome (GOLD analysis project Ga0209512, IMG submission 184142) | Glacier valley bacterial and archeal communities from Borup Fiord, Nunavut, Canada, to study Microbial Dark Matter (Phase II) -... | ecosystem: Environmental > Aquatic > Freshwater > Ice >...
TTAACATCATTCGTAACATTTTCTGTTTGTCCAAATTCCAGAATGTAAACACAAATCTGAAAAAGTTAACAGCTTTATTTTTAGGCGGTTTTATAGCCTTTTAAAATTGAATGTCAACACGCCCTAGTGCTAACGCTGATAAATATTGTTGATTTGCCGCTTTTTCTAACCATTGCACACTATCCTGTTCGTGGCCTGATACGTGGTCCAGCATCAGGCCAAGCTGATATTGTGCCGGTGCGTAGCCTTGTTTGCCGGCCTTTTCAAGGTATTGCCACTGAACTTTCGGATCATCATTTAACATCATACCGAACTGATATTGCGCTGGCGCATAACCTTCGTCTGCAAGGGTTCCCATTTTGCTATGCAGTTCAGACACCATACCTTGAGTCATCGCATGCTCTGTTTGACAGCAATCAACCCATGTATCAACGAAACGTGCCTGAACACATGACTCTCCCAGCGCCATCATGTGCATGCCCTGTTCTAGCATTGTTTGGCAGAGCGTCTGGCTGATTAGCTGGTTATTACCACGGAGCAATCCGCTCGTAGTAAACGATATCCAGTTATCGGGTGATGAGTTCTTTAGCATTTCAACACATACCTCCATCGCCGCTAAGGTTACATAGCACTCAGCCGAAGTATGCCCTTGCTCAGCAGCCGCGCGAAAATACTGCGTTGCGCTAACCGGGTCCCGCTCGCATCCAATTCCTCGTTCCAACATTAGTCCAATCTGATATTGAGCCATGGGACTTTTTTGCTCCGCGGCTTTTTTGAAAAAGAAAAAAGCAAGCTCATCATCTTGCATTAAAACCACGCCATCTTTATAGAGCAATCCAAGTTGATATTGTGCGGTCGCGTTCCCGTTGTCTGCTTTCGCCATAATTTCAAAGGGATCCGCCATAGCACAGTGCTTTTTAAGATCACGTAAGCTCACACCAGAAACGGTATCACAGCCGGCTTTAGCTCCAGATGGGTTTACGTTCTTTTCGATCTTTACTACAGCTTGGCCATCTTGATAATCATCAAATAGTCGATAATCATACTTGCTTCCTTTTTCTATAGTAGTGAATTCGATTGCATCCCCGGGAGACCATAAATAGAGCTTCTCTTTCATTGCATTGGCGAATGTCTCTTTACATTTATCTTGCAGGGTATAGTCATAAATTACGCCAAATGGACTTTTCTCATACTCTTTTACCGCTTCAACCAATGTTTGACCTGTGAGAGGTGCCCGGACGAGCCGGTCCACCGTACCCAAAGACACATTAGTAAATACGGCCGGTAACTTATCAGACAGGGGGAAGCTCGAAGAAACTCTACTGGTAGGTAGCATCGCTATTTTCTTTTCATGTGCTGTTTTAATTTAATCGACCAGTTACAGTCAACTGCAAAAAATAAAGTGTTAGCTAGTTTTCACATTCTCTATATGTCAATATTCTGCCAGCTTTACTTTGCTGATTCTATTGTGGAATACCTCTAAGTAGAAACACTCTTTCTACTGCTTTTTACAATGTGTTTTTCTTTTTTTTGCGCGGCTTTCTTGCTGATGATTTGTATAAAAATCGAAGCAACGAAGCGCGCCCGGCTTCAAGCACGATGTATGTTCATCAATTCAACTGGATATGCCGCAAGGACAGGCCACGCAGTTCAGTCTGTCAGTAGTCAGTCTCGAACTAAGGATAAATGACGGTAAGGTTGGGTGAAAAACGGGAGAATCTTGAGACGATCTTAAGCAGCTTGAAACAATACCAGCTCTGCTGAGAGCTGGTATTTACAAAGGTTAAGATAGTTTAAGACCGTTTGATAATGGTGGAGGCGGCGGGAATCGAACCCGCGTCCGCAAATACTCTACAGACAGTTCTACATACTTAGTGCTGCCATTTAATTTAATCTTTACGACGCGGACGCACACGCTGCGTATTGACGAGTCACCTATTTTTTAGTCTTTAGCTAAGTAACCCAACCAAAGACGATTCCCCATGAATGACTCCACTGCTGTTGCCAGCCCGCCCTGGGGAAAAGACGGTGTAGAGAGCTGTTTAACTAATTAAGCAGCTGCGGCGCTATTTGCATAAGCAAAAGCGTCGTTTGCAGGTTTAGTTGCATTTATAGTTTTCTGGATGTATTTACGAGGTGACCAGCCCTCGGTATGCCCTGCGCTGCTTTATAACCCACGTCGAAGCCAGGTCGCCCCCAAGCAGACGACTATTATAACTTATTTGTTCGTTAATAACAGTTTTCTGAAAAGGATGCACCCAAACAAAACAAGAATTATTACTTAGAAAAAGGGGACTTAATTTTGCTCCACAAGAGGGGGACCCTCAGTGCACAAAATTGAACTTGTCAGTCTGGTGGAAGAAAATGAACGATGGCCTGAAATACTATTTTTAAAAAAAGGTAAAAAATAATAGCAGGCACAAATAACTCAAATGTTAACCCAAACTATTCTACTGGTCTCGGTTATAGACCTGCGATACAAAGCTCTGATGGTTGGCGGATACAATTGAAGATCCCATAAAAAATGCATTAACAAAACATGGGATCAATCCGTCATGAAAGCAATGGTTAATTTCGTACTGTACTTCGCATTGCTATAAGGGCGTACTGAATTTAAAAACAGTAAATGTTCAAGTCTTCGATCAATTATTGGATAGCTATTTCAACTTTATAGAACCTCTTTTGAAAGAAACCACTAATAAGAACAAGTACCGTGCACTATTAACAGCAGAAGAAAAACGGGCAGATGTTTTTATGGTGCGCTGCAAGGAAATAGCCATTTAGAAAAAAAAGGGACTTCTCATTTTTATGATCCGGAAAACGTCTTCAAAGTACAACCTAAAGTGACACAACAAGATATTAATAAGAAACGAATTCCGATACACAATCTTGATCGCCGCTATTAAAATACCAGATGAAAAATTCAACCCGGGCTTTCATTTGGACGTAGTTTCTTCTAAAGGATGAATTTAAATAAGTCATTCGGCAGGTTCAACAATAAATCCGCTTCCCAACTTTTTGGCCCGGTCGGGCCGCAGTATCCCCACTCTGCGGCGATACTAAACATTCTTGCCGCTCGTGCTGCCTGGATGTCGCGTAAATCGTCACCTATATAACAACAATCTTGCGGTAAAACTTGTAACTGCCGGGCTGCTTCAAGCAACGACGCGGGATGCGGTTTGATGTGCGGAGTTGTATCACCTGAAATAACGCAATGCGCCCACTCTAATCCTAATAGTGGAATTAACGGTTGGGTAAATCGGGCCGCTTTATTGGTGACAATGCCCCAAGGTAGTTCACGTGCATTAATGGACTGAAGTAACTCGGTCACGCCGTCAAATAATCGGCTGTGCTGACAAATGGCAACTTCATAATTATTTAAAAATTCTATGCGCATCGCCTCGAAATCAGCGTCGTGTGGTGTAATTCCAAAACCGGCATGTAATAAACCGCGCGCACCGGCAGATGCGTAAGATCGTAAATGTTCGAAAGGTGCAGGTTCCAGACTGCGATGTGTGCGCATCAAATTAATGGCGGCGGCTAAGTCGGGCGCGGTGTCTGCCAAGGTTCCGTCAAGATCAAAAAGTACAGCGCGTGCGGTAAAGGAAGTTTTCATTTTGGACGATGGCAAGCGACCAGATAATTAACGCTCACATTTGAGTTTAAGGAATACATTTTGGTGAGTGGGTTGTAGCCTATGCCACGAAGTGAAAGCAGTTCTAATCCTGCCGCACGAATTGATTGAGATAATTCAGCTGGTGTAACGAACTTTGCGTAGTCATGCGTGCCTTTAGGCAGCATTTTTAGTACATATTCGGCGCCTAAAATCGCGTATAAGTACGATTTTGGATTTCGATTTAGTGTAGAAAAAAAGACGAATCCACCGGGTTTGACCAGTTTTGCGCACGCAGCAATGATTGACCTTGGGTCAGGCACGTGTTCCAACATCTCCATGCACGTAACTACATCGTGTTCATCGGCCTCTTGTTCTGCCATTTGTTCAGCAGAAATAGATTGATAACGTATGGTTAATCCAGATTCAAGACTGTGCAAGTCAGCTACTTTTAATGCTTTTTCTGATAAATCAATGCCAGTAACAAAGGCTCCTTTTTTTGCCATTGATTCAGCTAAAATGCCACCGCCACAACCCACATCAATCACTTTCTTACCTTGTAAAGAAGCGCGTGCATGTATCCATTCCAAGCGTAATGGATTAATTTCGTGGAGAGGACGAAATTCCGAATGGATGTCCCACCAGTGATGCGCAACTTCACTAAATTTTTGGATTTCTGAGGGATCAGCGTTCATTTTTATTTCTCAAGCTAATTCATTTGATAAAAAAAACCCCGCCGCAGCGGGGTTTTTAATGTAAACATCAATTACTGTTGAGGCTTAGCATCGTGATGCTTAGGCGCATGATGTTTGTCGTGGTGTGGCTTGTTATGGTGGTGAGGAGCAGTTTGCTGAATAGTACCGTCACTAGTACGTGTACCAACAACTTCTACATCAACACGACGGTTTTTAGCGCGACCAGCTGCTGTTTTGTTAGTAGCAACCGGCTGGCTCTTACCTTTACCAGATACATAAATACGATCAGTATGAACACCGTGGGAAACCAGATAGTGTTTAACAGCTTCAGCACGACGTACCGATAATTTTTGATTGTATGCAACTGTACCGATTGAATCCGTGTGACCAGTAGCAACGATAGCTTCAACGTTGATATTTTTAAGTTTAGCAATCAAGTCGTCCAGTGTAGCTTTACCAGCTGGTTTTAGTACAGATTTGTCAAAGTCAAAGAACGCATCAGCAGCGTAAGTAACTTTTTCTGAAGTTGGTACTGGTTTTGGTGCAGCAGCAGGCGCTTGTTTAGTAGCAACTGGTGCAGCTTTTGCTACAACACCGTCACAACCAACAACGGTTTTGTCAGCCTCAGTCCAATAACCTGTATGAATACAATCGCCATATGCATCGCGAACGATGTGGCCGTTAGCATCTTGAACATAGGCACTATATGGAGCTGGAGCATTAATATCAACGGTATTAACACCTTCAATGCTAGTGACAGTTGTCTGTGCAGAAGCAGTGATTGCCATTACAAGAGCTGAAGCGGCGGCTGAAGTGTAAGCGAGTTTTGCAAATGTGTTCATGTTTCTCCTCTCGGGTGAGATTTCTTGCAGAAAATCTGCGTAATTAATAAAAAAGGTTGAAAAAAAATTGGATACTACCACGCGTCTTGGGACATTACAGATATTGAATCCACGTAATGAGCTTGTCCGGCATTCTGCCATAAGCGAAGAATTATTTCTAATTCTGTGTGTTGAATGGATGATATTTTTCTTGCGTGTTGTTCATCTGCAACGGAATAAGGCCTATTTGCCGAAGTTATAAATAGTTGGCGAATTATTTTAAGCGTAACTTAAGGCGCTTTAACTAACGGGATTGATGAGAGTTTTTTTCATGATTGCGCTGAAAGTTTATTGCTCAGGTAGTTGACAATTTTAATTTTTTCTTTAAGCGATATTTGAGTATTCAGATACAGGATTGTTTCTTGAAGTACAGGGGGAACTGTACGTCCCAACATGGTAGAATCCGCGGCTTGGCATTAATTTATTCGCCAAGCTGTAAATGAGTTTGTAGATGAGGTACCTGATTTTTATTTCCCCCCTGGTTTGTTTGCTTCAAGACATTTTTTTGACGTAGCTCAGTCAGATGGTTTTGAGCTCAGGAACTTTACCCTTAATACCAAGTTAAAAGACTGTCGACCTGACTATGGATCAATTCGCTAAAGAAACTCTCCCAATTTCCCTTGAAGAAGAAATGCGCAAAAGCTACCTTGATTACGCCATGAGCGTTATCGTTGGCCGTGCTTTGCCAGATGTCCGGGATGGTTTAAAGCCAGTGCACAGGCGTGTGTTATTTGCCATGCACGAAATGAATAATGTTTATAACCGGCCGTTCGTTAAGTGCGCGCGCGTTGTCGGTGAGGTTATGGGTAAGTACCACCCGCACGGTGATGCCTCCATTTACGATACGTTGGTGCGTATGGCGCAGCATTTTTCGTTGCGCTACACCTTGGTAGATGGTCAGGGTAACTTTGGTTCGGTCGATGGCGATAACGCGGCGGCGATGCGTTATACCGAATGTCGGCTATCAAAAATTGCTAATGAAATTCTGGCGGATATTGATAAAGAAACCGTTGATTTCGTCCCTAATTATGACGGTAAAGAAAAAGAACCTTCTGTTCTGCCAACCCGAATTCCCAATCTGTTAATTAATGGTGCATCTGGTATTGCCGTCGGTATGGCAACCAATATTCCGCCCCACAATATTACGGAAGTCATTACCGGGGCATTGCATTTGTTATGTAATCCTGAATGTACGATTGATGAGTTAATTGAAATTATTCCTGCGCCAGACTTTCCGACAGCTGGAATAATTTACGGTGTGTCCGGTGTGCGTGATGGTTATCGCACGGGACGTGGACGGGTGGTCATGCGTGCTAAAACGCATTTCGAAGAATATGGCAAAGAGGGACGAACCGCGTTAATCGTGGACGAGTTGCCATACCAAGTTAACAAAAAAACGTTGTTGGAACGTATTGCTGAATTAGTGCGCGATAAAAAATTAGATGGTATTTCTGATGTTCGTGATGAATCGGATAAATCGGGGATGCGCGTTGTTATCGAATTAAAACGCAATGAAGTTCCCGACGTCATTTTGAATAATTTGTATAAACAAACGCAGTTGCAAGATACCTTCGGTATGAATATGGTGGCCTTGGTCAATGGTCAGCCGAAGCTATTAAATCTGAAGCAAATGCTGGATTGCTTTTTGTCACACCGTCGTGAAGTTGTTACGCGTCGTACCGTATTTGAATTGAAGAAAGCGCGTGAACGCGGTCATATGCTGGAAGGTTTGGCGGTTGCACTGGCTAATATTGATGACTTTATCGCCATTATCAAAGCAGCACCGACGCCACCAATGGCGAAATCCGAATTGATGAACCGTGCCTGGGATTCTTCCATGGTGCGTGAAATGTTAACCCGTACCAGTGCAGATCATGCTGGCGGAATTGATGATTTCCGTCCGGCGAATTTGCCTAAACATTACGGTATTCAGGCTGATGGTTTATACAAATTGTCAGATGATCAGGCGCAGGAAATTTTGCAGATGCGTTTGCAACGTTTAACCGGTTTAGAGCAAGACAAGATCGTTAACGAGTACAAAGAAATGATGGTGCAAATTGCGGATCTGCTTGATATTTTAGCTAAGCCATCACGCGTGACAAGCATTATCACGGATGAGCTTACCGAGAACATGAATGAATACGGTATTGGTTCTAAAGATCAACGTCGTTCAGAAATTGTTCACAATGCGACTGAATTGGAAACAGAAGATCTGATCACCCCGCAAGATATGGTGGTGACTTTATCGCACACGGGTTACATGAAATCGCAACCGGTATCGGAATACCGTGCGCAAAAACGTGGTGGACGCGGTAAGCAAGCGATGGCGACTAAAGAAGATGATTGGATCGAACAATTATTCACGGCCAATACGCACGATTACATTTTATGTTTCAGTAATCGCGGTCGTTTGTATTGGTTGAAAGTATGGGAAGTTCCGCAAGGTTCACGTAATTCACGCGGCAAGCCAATTGTGAATATGTTCCCGTTGCATGAAGGCGAAAAAATCACCGTGATTTTGCCTGTTTCTGGTGACAACCGTAGTTTCCCTGAAGATCGTTACATCTTTATGGCAACCAGTTTGGGAGTGGTAAAAAAATCGGCGTTGAGCGATTTTAGTAATCCGCGTAAAGCCGGAATTATTGCGGTTGATCTGGACGACGGCGATGTGTTGATTGGCGCCGCACTCACTGACGGTAAACACGATGTCATGTTGTTCTCCGATTCAGGCAAAGCAGTACGTTTTGATGAAACGGATGTTCGTCCAATGGGTCGTACAGCGCGCGGTGTGCGTGGCATGAATTTGGAAGAAGGTCAGCAAGTGATTGCGTTGTTAGTGGCTGAAAATGAACAACAATCGGTGTTAACTGCGACAGAAAATGGATTCGGAAAACGTACTCCAATCACCGAATACACGCGTCATGGTCGCGGCACCAAAGGCATGATTGCGATTCAAACGTCGGAACGTAATGGCAAAGTGGTTGCTGCAACCCTGGTAGAACCAACGGATGAAATTCTCCTGATTACAACTGGCGGTGTGTTGATTCGCACTCGTGTTGCAGAAATTCGTGAAATGGGCCGTGCAACTCAGGGCGTAACCTTAATTGCCGTGGAAGATGGCACTAAATTAAGTGGCTTACAACGCATTGTGGAAACGGATGCGGAAGAAGTTATTTATGAAACGGAAGACGCAGCACAGTCTGGTACGGCAGCCAGTAAAGATGAAGAGACAGGGGAAGCAGCAGAATGATCTATAACTTTACTGCAGGCCCGGCAGTATTGCCTAAAGAAGTGTTGCAACAAGCTGCAAGTGAAATGTTGGATTGGCATGGAAGCGGTATGTCGGTGATGGAAATGAGTCATCGTGGTGCTGAGTTCATGTCGATCCACGCAAATGCTCAGCAAGATTTGCGGGAATTGTTTGCCGTACCAGATAATTACAAAATCTTATTTATGCAAGGCGGTGCAATTGCTGAAAATGCGATTGTGCCGCTTAATTTTGCCGGCGCGCCTAAGCAACAACCTACATTCGATTACATCTGCACCGGTTCCTGGTCAGTAAAATCAATAAAAGAAGCCGCCAAATATGGTGCCGTCAATGTGGCGGCTGATGCAAGAACAGAACATCCATCGGGAAAATTTACCTCCATTCCGGCAGAGTCAACGTGGCAATTATCTGATCACGCCACGTACCTGCACCTCTGCACCAATGAAACCATAGACGGGATTGAATACAACTTTGTACCCAAAGTAAATGTTCCCATTGTGGCGGATATGTCCTCCCACATTTTGTCGCGCGTCGTTAATGTTGCTGACTACGGTGTGATCTATGCCGGTGCGCAAAAAAATATTGGCCCGGCTGGTTTAACTATCGTGATTGTGCGTGAAGATTTGCTGGGCCACGCTTTGCCCATTTGCCCTTCCGCGTTTAATTGGAAAATCGTGGCAGACAATAATTCCATGTTCAACACGCCACCCACTTACGCGATTTATATTGCCAGTTTAGTGTTTCAATGGATGAAACGTCAGGGTGGAATTGCTGCGTTGGAAAAAATCAATATCGCCAAAGCGGCGTTGATGTACGACGCCATTGATAACAGCAAACTTTATGAAAACCGGATCAATAAAGACTGTCGTTCACGCATGAATGTGCCGTTTTTTTTACGTGATGAAAATTTGAATACGGCATTTTTAAATGAGTCAAAAGCCGCTGGTTTATTGCAATTAAAAGGACACAGTTCGGTTGGCGGAATGCGTGCTTCTATTTATAACGCTATGCCTCTTGAAGGAGTGCAGGCATTAGTAAAATTTATGCGCGAATTTGAGCAGCGTCTCTCGTAGGGGGGCACGTTTTTGTGCCCACCATCGTTGATCAAGGACATTCCAAAATACATTCCATAACTTATCAAACATCACGCCATATTGACTTACACGGAAATCGCAACGATGTTAGGCACAAAAGCGTGCCCACTCTACAAAGATGACGAACATGAATCTGGATAATCAACTGAAACCACTACGCGAAAAAATTGATGCAGTTGATGCACAAATTTTAGCCCTATTAAATTCCCGCGCTGAACTGGCAAAGCAAGTTGGACATCTAAAAGCAAATACCAACGCGCCGGTTTTCAGGCCAGAACGTGAGGCGCAGGTATTACGTAATGTGGCTAAGCAGAATGAAGGCCCATTGCCCAGCCTCGATATTCAATTGATTTTTCGTGAAATTATGTCTGCCTGTCGCGCACAGGAGCGTCGTGTTACCGTTGCTTACTTAGGCCCTGCCGGCACATTTAGTGAGCAAGCGGTGTTTCAGCAATTTGGTCATGCCATTGTGTTGCTGTCTTGTGTTTCTATTGATGAAGTATTTCGGACAACGGAAGCAGGAACGGCGGATTTTGGTGTGTTGCCAGTAGAAAATTCCAGTGAAGGTACAGTGAGCAGAACGCTTGATTTGCTCCTGCATACCAGCTTGTCGATTAGTGGTGAATTGTCGATACCTATTCAGCATAGTTTAATGACAGCTTCCGGCGACTTTTCAACGGTCACCAAAATTTGTGCACATTCGCAGGCGTTAGCGCAATGCCAAGCCTGGCTCAATCAACATTACCCGACTATAGAACGTGTTGCAGTTGCATCCAATGGTGAAGCGGCACGGCTGGCGAGTCTGGATTCCAGTGTTGCAGCGATCGCCGGAGAAACAGCCGGAAACCAGTATGAATTGCAAGTCATCCATGCTCATATTCAGGACGACCCACATAACCGCACCCGATTTGCCGTCATCGGTAATTCGCACTGTGCACCGAGTGGAAAAGACCAAACCTCTGTGGTACTAGCGGTGCCGAATAAAGCGGGTGCGGTTTATAGTCTGATCGCACCGTTCATGCACTTTGGCGTTTCGATGACGCGTTTTGAATCGCGTCCGGCGCGTACCGGAACCTGGGAATATTATTTTTACGTTGACGTGGAAGGGCACCAGGATGACGAATCAGTTGCCCGTTCTTTAAATGAGTTAAAGAAGAGTGCCGCTTTTTTTAAAGTGTTGGGTTCCTATCCATTGAGTATGTAAATGGACAAAAATATGAACCATTGCACACTTTCTAAAGTCGTGATTTTCGGTGTCGGATTAATCGGCGGATCGTTTGCTTTAGCACTCAAGAAACAAGCTGCGGTAAAACAAATTGTGGGTGTGGGACGTAACGCATCAACGTTAGAGCGCGCGTTAAATTTGGGCATTATTGATGTTGCTTCTTCTGATTTAGTCGATGCGTTAAATGAAGCCGATTTAATTTTAATCGCAGCACCAGTCGCTCAGACTAAATCCATTTTGCGCAGTATTTATCCGCATTTACAAAAACAAACTATCGTTACCGACGCGGGCAGTACTAAAAGTGATGTGGTCGAAGCAGCGCGGCGTGCATTGGCTGAAAAAATTGATCAATTCGTTCCCGCTCATCCTATCGCCGGACGTGAATCTAACGGTCCGGAAGCGGCGCTTGCTGATCTGTATCAAGGTAAAAAAATAGTCATTACAAAGCTGTCAGAAAATTCGGCAACTGCTGTGAACCTGGTTGCCAGCACATGGCAGCGATGCGGCGCAGTGCCGCATTTTTTAAATCCAAAACAGCACGATCAGATTTTTGCGGCGGTAAGTCATTTGCCGCATTTATTAGCTTATGCATTGGTGAATCAAATTACCGGGCAACCAGAAGCGGATTTGCGCTTTCAATATGCTGCCAGCGGTTTTCGGGATTTCACCCGCATTGCCGGTTCTTCTCCGGAAATGTGGCGCGATATCAGCCTGGCAAACCGGGATGCTTTACAAAAAGAATTGGCGCATTATCAGGATCAACTACAGCGTATTTCAGCGGCTTTGCAATGTGCTGATGGTGACCAACTATTTGCTATTTTCAGTAATGCGCAAGCGGCACGTCAGCGTTGGATTCAATGCATTGAATCTTCGGAACAGCCACCGGATGCTGGCGGCGACTAAATTAGTCAATAACGCAGTTAATCAATAAATTAGTCGATATGAAAACTCCCCATTTCCCTTCCTACCTTGATTTAAACCCGGTCACGCGTACGCAAGGCATTATTCAATTACCTGGTTCAAAAAGCATCTCGAATCGCACATTATTGTTGGCGGCATTGGCTGTAGGCGATACAGAAATAATTGAATTGTTAGCGTCAGACGATACATTAGTGATGCTGAATGCACTGCAAACGTTGGGCATAAATTGGCAGCAAAAAGGCATATCCCAAAATTATCTGGTGCATGGCGCAGCCGGAAAAATTCCTGTTAAAAAAGCAGATATCTTTATGGGAAATGCGGGCACAGCAATTCGCCCGCTAGTCGCCGCGCTCTCGGTGCTTGGCGGTGAGTACACAGTGCACGGTGTGCAACGCATGCATGAACGTCCGATAGGTGATCTGGTCGAAGCATTGCAACGTGTCGGTGCAGAAATCGCTTATACCGGAATGGCAGGATTTCCTCCGCTACATATTCATCGTGGGCAAATTCGTTCGACTGGTTGGCAGGTGCGTGGAAATGTATCCAGTCAATTTTTAACAGCGTTATTAATGGCTGCACCGCTTATTCATGGTGATCACGACATTGTCATTGAAGTCGTTGGCGAATTAATTTCTAAACCTTATATCGAAATTACGCTCAATCTGATGCAGCGCTTTGGCGTGACTGTGCAGCGTGATGGCTGGCAAAAATTTATTATCGCGAAGGGACAAAATTATTCTAGTCCGGGCAGCATCCATGTTGAGGGTGACGCTTCATCCGCTTCGTATTTTTTGGCTGCTGGAGCGATTTGTGGCGGACCAGTGCGGGTCACCGGAGTGGGGCGCAACAGCATTCAGGGTGACATTCGTTTTGTAGACGCATTAGAAAAGATGGGAGCAAGTGTCATCGTCGGAGACAATTTTATTGAGGCGCGCAGTAACGGCGCATTGAAAGCGATTGATGCTGATTTCAACGCTATTCCAGACGCCGCAATGACGATAGCAATTGCAGCGTTATACGCCGATGGCACTAGTGTGCTGCGTAACATTGCTAGCTGGCGCGTGAAGGAAACGGATCGTATTGATGCAATGGCTACTGAATTAACAAAATTAGGCGCGCAAGTTGAAGTGGGCAAAGATTACCTGGCAATTAAACCGCCTGCACAATTAAAACCGGCGAGTATTGCGACTTACGATGATCATCGTATGGCAATGTGTTTTTCACTTGCCACGTTAAATGGTGCGTTAAGAGCGGGAACGAAAGTACGTATCCTTGACCCGAAATGTGTTGCAAAAACTTTTCCAGATTTTTTTAATGTGTTTGCGACGATTAAGCAGTACTAATGCTGCGGATTTAGAGGTTATCGTAAAAGGTATTTGTAGGGTGGGCACGTTTTTGGTGCCCACGCGGTTAGTTGATCAATCAGATTATTAACTTGTATCCCGGTTTTTCAATGACCGCGTGGGCACCAAAAAACGTGCCCACCCTACAAGTTCTCAGTTTGGTTTCAACTTTTGCGACACCTTCTAAATCCGCGAATGACGTAAAAAAATTACCAAAACCTGTACCTATCAGAAATTCAACACAAATGACAACTCCAATCATCACCATCGACGGCCCAACCGCATCCGGCAAAGGGACAGTTGCGCAATTGGTCGCCCACGCGTTGCAATTCCATTATCTGGATTCTGGCGCGTTATATCGCTTAGCCGCGTTGTCTATCCTGCGTAACAAAATATCGTTGGATGACGAACATGCGATTGCGCATATTGCCAGCCGTTTGCCCTGTCACTTTAAAGGTGAACAAATTTGGTTGGGCGAGGAAGAAGTAAGCAATTCGATACGTGCAGAAGAGGTTGGTAATACCGCTTCTAAAATTGCTGTTTTTCCCGCGGTACGTAAAGCCTTATTTTCACTGCAAAGAAGTTTTTCAAAGGCACCAGGTTTAGTGGCAGATGGCCGGGATATGGGGACGGTGGTGTTTCCTGAGGCGCATTTAAAAATCTATTTAACTGCCAGCGTCGAAGCGCGGGCAGAAAGAAGATTTAAGCAATTGATAAATAAAGGTTTTTCTGCTAATATCGGCGACCTTGTAAAAGACTTGGCGGAACGTGATGCTCGTGACAAAAATCGTAGCATTGCCCCGTTAAAACCAGCGCAAGATGCATATATTTTGGATACATCTGATTTAACAGTTGAACAGGCTGTTGCGGAAGTTTTACAACAATATAGTGCATCAGAAGTCAGTAGGTAGGTTGGGCTAACGCTTTATCAGCCCAACATTTGCGCAGAATGTTGGGCTGATAAAGCGTTAGCCCAACCTACGATCCGACCTGACTCCTGTAGCAAAAGTGATTCAAGGCAGCGCAACGCTACCCTGAATTTTTTTAACCTAACCCAGTTTGCTTCACCTCATTTTTATTATTGGTGCAACGGACTGTTTAATCTACTTATATAACCCATTATGGCAACAGTATTTATGTCGCAAGATTACGCTACCGGTTCGGATAGCTTCGCTGCTCTTTTTGAAGAGTCCCTGACACGTCAAGATATGCGTTCTGGCGAAGTTATCTCCGCTGAAGTGGTTCGCATTGATCACAACTTCGTGATCGTTAATGCCGGTTTGAAATCCGAAGCGTTTATTCCTTTGGAAGAATTTAAAAACGATCAGGGCGAATTAGAAGTTGCTGTTGGCGATTTCGTTTCCGTTGCGATTGATTCGCTGGAAAACGGTTTTGGCGACACCATTTTGTCGCGCGACAAAGCAAAACGTCTGGCTTCCTGGCTGGCTTTAGAAAAAGCACTTGAAACAGGCGAAATCGTTATTGGTACCGTGAATGGCAAAGTAAAAGGCGGCCTGACTGTCTTAACTAACGGCATTCGCGCTTTCTTACCTGGTTCTTTGGTTGATACACGTCCGGTGAAAGATACGACACCGTACGAAGGTAAAACCATGGAATTCAAAGTCATCAAATTAGATCGCAAACGCAATAACGTGGTGTTGTCACGCCGTGCCGTTGTTGAAGCGTCGATGGGCGAAGAGCGCGCTAAATTGATGGAGACGCTACACGAAGGCACGGTTGTGACCGGTGTAGTTAAAAATATTACCGATTACGGTGCGTTCGTTGATTTGGGCGGTATCGATGGTCTGTTGCATATCACTGATCTGGCATGGCGTCGTGTGCGTCATCCTTCTGAAGTACTGACAGTTGGTCAGGAAGTGACAGCAAAAGTATTGAAATTTGATCAGGAAAAGAACCGTGTGTCGTTGGGCGTAAAACAATTGGGCGATGATCCATGGTTTGGTTTGGCACGTCGTTATCCGCAAAATACCCGTTTATTCGGTAAAGTGACCAACCTCACTGACTACGGCGCGTTTGTGGAAGTCGAACAAGGTATCGAAGGGTTGGTGCATGTATCTGAAATGGACTGGACCAACAAAAACGTAGCGCCGAATAAAGTTGTGCAATTGGGCGACGAAGTTGAAGTGATGGTGTTGGAAATTGATGAAGACCGTCGGCGTATCAGCCTCGGTATGAAGCAATGCAAAGCAAATCCATGGGATGACTTTGCTGTTGTTCATAAAAAGGGTGACAAAGTACGTGGCGCCATCAAATCTATTACTGACTTCGGCGTATTTATCGGCTTGTCCGGCAACATCGACGGTTTAGTGCATTTGTCCGATTTGTCCTGGACAGAAACGGGCGAAGAAGCAGTGCGTCGCTTCAAAAAGGGCGATGAATTAGAAGCCATCGTTCTGGCGATTGATGTTGAGCGTGAACGTGTTTCTCTGGGCGTTAAACAACTCGAAGGCGATCCGTTCAACAACTACTGCGCAATGAATGACAAAGGCGCTATTGTTGTTGGTACTGTGAAAGCAGTTGAGCCAAAAGGCGTGACGATTCAATTGTCAGACGAAGTTGAAGGCTACTTACGTGCTTCCGAAATTTCACGCGAACGCGTTGAAGATGCTGGTACACGTTACAAAGTCGGTGATAGCGTTGAAGCAATGGTGTTAAATATCGACCGCAAAGCACGTAGCATTCAGTTGTCTATTAAAGCGAAAGATAACGTTGATACAGCAGAAGCCATGCAAAAGGCATCTGCAACTGATTCTAATGCTGCTTCAGGTACAACGAGTCTGGGTGCGTTATTGAAAGCAAAACTCGATAACAAAAACTAAGCTCACTGCATAAACCAAAAATAATCCCGCTTTAATGCGGGATTATTTTTTGTAGGGTGGGCACGTTTTTGTGTCCACCATCTATGCGACGTTATCGAAGGTCAATAAAGCGTAATGATTAATAATCCATGGAATTAGATGGAAACGTAATTGATCAACTATGGTGGACAAAAAAGCGTGCCCATCCTACAAAAAATTGTGAACGAGATTTTTTATGACAAAATCAGAATTAATTGCTTGTTTAGCTGAACGATATCCGCAACTGATTGCAAAAGATGCCGAGTTTGCCGTCAATACTATTTTGGAAGCGATGTCCAAAGCGCTATCGGTTGGTCAGCGGATTGAAATCAGAGGATTTGGAAGCTTCTCTTTAAATAACCGTCCGCCAAGAATAGGCCGTAATCCTAAATCAGGCGATAAAGTCATGGTGCCGGAAAAACGGGCGCCGCATTTTAAACCTGGTAAAGAATTGCGTGAAAGAGTAGACGCCATGGTTGGGCAACCGATTAAAAATTAGTAAGCCTTCATGACGAGTCCAATAAATTGGAAAAACGATCAAAAACAATTGAAGAATTGGAAGGTACAAAATGGAATTCTCCAGACGATAATTCGTCCAATTTGGTGGCAACATGTCACAGGCTTCGAAAGGTTTTTATCGAATTGTTGTCGATAGAAAACCTGAGAATGTTGTTAGGTCAGGATATTGGCACTAACTATTTAGTACCAATCGCACTTGAATACCTGATGAAAGATCCGTGGATGGCAAATGCTTTTTTCGAAGGTGATTTGTTGCTTAATGTATTGAGATTGGGCAGTAATTATTGGACTGATCATTAGCGTCAGTTATTGCGGCTCATTGAAATAATGGATGTACTTGAACATAAAATGAATTTTTTTGAAAAAGATTTATTACCTTTATGGAAAAAAGTTACTCAATGATGCAATGTTGTCGGTTGTTAGCTTTCAAACGTAATCACGTACAATCCTGTTTTTCACAAATAACTTCATAAATAAGAGGCGATATGAAAATTATTTCTAAAGTTGTCACGATACTGTTATTCATTCTTTTTTTTGGATTTGCGTTAAAGAATACTGAGACAGTAACACTGCACTTTTTTATGGGCTATGAATTTCTAGGCCCGTTGGTATTAATGTTGTTGATCTTTTTTATTGCGGGCATTGTTTTTGGTGTGTTTGCGATGTTGCCGACGTTGTTCAGGCATCGGAGTGACTTATCTAAATATAAAAAAAATCTGGCATTAATGGAGCATGAGGTTGCTAAGTTGCAAACCGAAAGCAGCCACCCACCTCCATCGGACAGCGTTTTGTAGTTAAGGGATTGTAAATAAATTGAACATTTTGGATGCCGTAATTGGTACGCTGCTGCGTTGCCAGCCTCACACTGCGGCGCGGCTGGCGCCTTACCGCACATCCGACTACAACGCTCAAAATGCCCCATTTATTTATTTACAATCCCTAAGCTGTTTCTTTCATTCACATACAAATCTGAACTTAAATGGAATTTGAAATTTGGTGGCTTTTATTTATTCCCATATTTTTTATATTGGGTTGGATTACGGCGCGCGTGGATATCAAGCAGTTGCTGTCCGAGTCGCGCAGCTTGCCGCGTGGTTATTTTAATGGCTTGAATTTTCTGCTCAATGATCAGCACGATAAAGCGATTGATGCATTTATTGAAGTGCTCAAACTCGATCCTGAAACGATCGAATTACATTTTGCGTTAGGTAATTTATTTCGTCGCCGTGGTGAAACCGAACGTGCAATTCGTGTGCACCAAAATTTGCTGGTCAGACCTGATTTGCCCCAAGAGCAGCAAGGTCAGGCTAATTATGAATTGGGACAAGATTATCTCAAAGCCGGGTTATTCGATCGCGCGGAAGAGACGTTTGGATTGCTGTTAAATTCAATCTACGGCGTAGAGGCCAGGCGCGCTTTGTTAGACATATATCAGCGTGAAAAAGAATGGATGCGTGCTATCGAAGCGGCGTTAGCTTTGCAAGAATCTGGTGCAGGAACGCGGCAAAAAGAAATTGCGCAATTTTATTGTGAGTTAGCACAAGATGAAATTCTGAATGCCCGTATGGAAGCAGCGGTTGAATTATTGGAAAAAGCGCATACAACGGATCGAAATAATGTGCGTGCCACCATACTTCGCGGTGATATTTATTTAACTGAAAATCAGCCCGAAAATGCATTGCAAACCTGGCGTCGGGTGGAGCAACAAAGCACCTCCCATGTATCTCTGGTTGCTCAGCGCATCATGGATGTATATAAGACGTTGCAGCGTTCACAAGAGGGCGTTAATTTACTGAAAAATTATCTGGAACAGGCACCATCTATTGATTTGTTGGAAGTGTTGTATCAGGCAAGTTTGGAAGTAGAAGGGCGTGAAGTTGCTACACAAATTGTTCTTGAAGAATTACGTCGTACGCCAACCTTATTAGGATTAGAAAAATTGTTGGATGCGCGCATGCTGCAAGTGTCGTCAGAACGTTTGCAAGAATTATCGATGGTCAAAAATTTAGTACATGGCTATGCCAAAAAACTGGCACGTTATCAGTGTGCACATTGCGGATTTAAAGCGCGCCAGTTTTATTGGCAATGCCCGGGATGTAATCGTTGGGAAACCTATTCTCCGCGTCGTACTGAAGAATTAAATGTAATGAATTAGCCCAAACTTAGCTCCCTCTCCCGCGTAACGGGAGAGGGGGCTAAAACCCGCGTCATCATTGACGTTTATGGGTAGGAAACACCGTTAAAAAATTGGTCAGGAACAAAATGAAAATCACAATTATCGGCACAGGTTATGTCGGGTTGGTTACCGGAGCCTGTTTAGCTGAATTAGGCAATGAAGTGCTTTGCCTCGATCTTGATGCCAATAAAGTAGCTTTGTTAAATAATGGCGGAATGCCGATTTATGAACCTGGTTTAGAGCCGATTGTGGCCAGCAACCGTGCAAATGGTCGTTTGCAATTTACGACTGATATTGCAAAAAGCGTGGCACATGGCGATATTCAATTTATCGCAGTAGGAACTCCTCCCGACGAAGATGGCTCAGCCGATTTGCAATATGTGCTGGCGGCAGCAACAAATATTGGCAAATATATGCAAGGCTTTAAAGTGGTCGTCGATAAGTCAACGGTGCCAGTAGGAACGGCAGAAAAAGTGAGTAAGGTTATCGCGACCGAATTAGAGCAGCGTGAAAGTGCGCGTGAAGTCGCCGGTGGCAGTTTTTCGGTTGTATCCAATCCGGAATTTCTCAAAGAAGGTGCTGCGGTTGAAGACTTTATGCGTCCGGATCGCATTGTGATCGGGTGTGATAGTGGTGAGCCCGGTATGCGCGCAAAAGTGTTGATGAAGCAGTTATACACACCATTTAATCGTAATCATGAACGAACACATTGGATGGATGTACGTTCGGCTGAGTTCACTAAGTATGCTGCTAACGCCATGTTGGCAACACGTATTTCATTTATGAATGAATTAGCTAATCTGGCCGATTGTGTTGGTGTTGATATTGAAGCTGTGCGCCATGGAATCGGTTCAGATCCAAGGATAGGCCATCATTTTTTATATGCAGGGTGCGGATACGGTGGTTCTTGTTTTCCTAAAGATGTCCAGGCATTAGAAAGAACAGCACGTGAATATGATCAGGATTTATTGATTTTGCGTGCGGTTGAATCGGTCAACAATAATCAAAAACACGTGTTGGAAAAAAAAATAGTGGCTCGCTTTGGTGAGAATTTACATGGACATCATTTCGCACTTTGGGGTTTAGCCTTTAAACCCAATACGGATGACATGCGCGCTGCTCCTTCCCGTGTCTTGTTACGGGAATTAGTGACGCGAGGCGCAACTATTTCGGTACATGATCCTGTAGCCATGATGGAGGCGCAACGCGTTTTTGCGTTGGATTTTGCCAATGAGCCTGAACAATTAACACGTATTAGTTATGTGAAGCATCCGATGGATGCGCTCGAAAAAGCAGACGCATTGTTGATAGTGACGGAATGGAAAGCCTATCGTAGCCCTGATTTTGCTCAACTTAAGTCGACATTAAAGAACCCTGTTATTTTTGATGGACGTAACTTATTTAATCCACAGGATATGGTCGATTCAGGTATTGAATATCACGGTATTGGCCGATCGTTTTTAACACATGCAAAATAGTTTAAACACAAGATGACTAAATCCAAAATAATGAACAGTCCAATGTTAGTCGTAGGTGATGTGATGCTGGACCGCTATTGGTTTGGTGAAGTCAGTCGCATTTCACCTGAAGCGCCTGTACCTGTGGTGCGGGTAAATCATCAGGAAGAACGCTTAGGCGGTGCCGCGAACGTGGCAAGAAATGCAGTCGCACTTGGTGTTACAACTTCGTTACTTGGCGTGGTTGGGGAGGATGAGGCCGGAAGATGCGTGGAAGAGCTATTGCGTGACTCACAAATTAAGAGTTATCTGAGTCGTGATAATACTATTTCTACTATTGTCAAACTGCGCGTTATCGGACGCCAACAACAGCTGTTGCGGGTTGATTTCGAAGATGCACCGACAGAAGCTGTTTTACGCGATAAATTAAGCATTTTTCTTAATTTATTACCGGATCACAACGTGGTGATTTTGTCGGACTACGCCAAAGGTGCATTAATAAATGTAGGCGATATGATCGCCGCTGGCATTGCATTGAAAAAAACAATTTTGGTTGATCCTAAAGGGACTGATTTCGCGCGTTATGCTGGTGCAACGATTCTGACACCGAATAAATCGGAATTGCGTCAGGTTATCGGTGAATGGAAGAGTGAAACCGAATTAACTGAAAAAGCACAAAATTTGCGCCGCAATTTAAATCTGCACGGGTTATTGGTCACGCGCTCAGAAGAAGGGATGAGTTTATACACCGAAGATTTTACGCATCATGTGTCAACGACTGCGCGGGAAGTGTTTGACGTGTCGGGCGCCGGTGATACCGTAATTGCTACTTTAGGAGCCATGCTGGCTTTAGGCAAAAATTTGACCGACTCGGTAGAAATAGCAAATAAGGCGGCTGGTATTGTTGTCGGTAAATTAGGTACGGCAACGGTGACATACGATGAATTGTTTCAAAATAAGGCGAAGCCAGGGTGAGTACGGACAGGTATTGGTAGTCAACAAAGCGTTACTGCCCTCTGCCCGTTGATACTTATCCTCTGAAATGCCAAAAGCAGACTTTAAGTCTGCTTTTGTTTTTACTAGCGCTATTAATACACGGAAATAATCAATAAATCGCTTCAACTTTAGGCTTGAATTGTTTATCGCTGATACGGAATTTATTGCGGCGGTCGCCCATTAAGGAACGTAGTTCTTTAATACTCAAATCACTGATTTCATGCATGCGGATTAACAACGATGCACCAACTGGCAAACGACGATGACGAATTTTACTAATTACCGGAGGAGCAACTTCTAAAGCTCTGGACAGTGCGGCGTCATTTTTTAAATGTAATTGCTTAATGAGTGTATCCAGAAGATTGTTTGGATCGTAATCAATTTCATCGGATTCAAGTTCTAAAAGGTTAGTCATATTCATCCTATTTCTTTAGTTATGTTGATATAGTTTGATGCTCGATTAGTTAGTCATTTAGAGCATTATTTTGTTTAGATTAGTACTATCAGATCACTTAAAAACAACTGCAAAAACACGTTGCTATTCTAATTTAGTTGCGGCACACAATATAATTTGGATAACAATGTAGAAGATTTTATTGATAAGTGCAACACAAAAATGACTCTATTTGAGAAACTTAATCGCTAATCTTTCTTTTCGGCATTATAGCTAAATTATGATAATTTTCACACATTATTTTCTTTTTAGAAATAAACGAATTGACTTATATATTATTTGTATTTTATTGGCTTGCTTGTTGTCCATATTTACTCGATTTAGTGCACTCCTGGCCGCCTTCCCTGGCTGCACAAACTGCTTTCCCAAGCTCAATAACCGACATAGCGTAAAAATAACTTCGATTGTATTTTGTAATAGCAAAGAAATTTTGTGTCGCAAACCAATATTCAGTCGGTTCGTGCCCATTTTGTAAATCAATTAATCCGTATAAAAGTTGCGTCGGGATAGTTTTTTGCGTTGGGATGGCGACATCAGCAAGTTGCTGGAGGGTGGAAGTAGCGCTCAATTCAGTGGCAAGCATCGTTTCCGGATGATCGTTAATAATTTTTGCCGGAAAAACTAAAGGCAAACCAGTTTCCCATCCGTGTTGAGATAAAAAATTGGCGACACTGCCAATGGCATCATTCGTGCTGTTGCGTAAGTCAATTTTTCCATCACCATCAAAATCAACGGCGTACTGTCGAATGCTGGACGGCATAAATTGCGGCCAGCCTATGGCTCCTGCGTAGGAGCCAAGTAAACTAAACGGGTCGATCCCGGACTCTCTGGCAAATAATAAAACATGTTCCAGCTCACCCCGGAAGTACGTCATACGCATCACTCTGTTTGATGTGTCCGGATAAGTAAAGCCCAATGTGGCAAGCACATCCATCACACGGAATTTACCCACATCTTTACCAAAAATTGTTTCGATGCCGATAATGCCGACGATGATTTGGGCCGGAACACCAAATTGTTTTTCAGCACGATTTAACGTTTCGGCATAGTTGTCCCAAAATTTCACGCCCGCTTTAATACGTATCGGTTCGATAAAACGTGCCCGGTACGCCATCCAATTTTTGGGTTTGGTAATCGGAGCTGGTTTAATCAGTTGCAGACTTCTGGTATTGAATTGAACCTGGCTAAAAATACGTTCCAGCTCATCGCGTGTAAATCCGTGTCGCTCGACCATGTAGTCGAGGAAGTCATTCACTGCTGTCGATTGTTCAAAATCAATCGGCTCAATTTCCGCTTCATGAAGAAAGCGGGTTTTGAGGCTGTTAGCAAAAGCGGGAGCAAAGACCAAAGTGATACAAAAAAAGAAGAAAAAAATTACGGAAGTTCTTTTGACAGTTTGAGTTGAAGGCATAGTTTTAACAGTTTTTTTAAAGTGACGAATTGGTTCGATTTTTGGAGGTTCGAATTGTATCCTTTTCCATATTTGAACCTGCTATAAAGCGCTAAGAATTCAATCAATGCTTTTTTGTTGTGAAATACCGATTGCAAGCGATGACTATAATCGCTGGGTCCTTCGTGAGATAGCCGAGGGTAACCCTGACCCCGCATGTGTTGACAAAAATCGGCATACAGTTTGTCTAATGGACGTTGAACGGTTTTTTTTCTTAACAGAAGAAGCGACAAAATCGCAATCACGAAACTGACGGCAATCATCATCGCAATGCCGACCTGAACCGCCTGTGGATGCTGAATGCCAAGCAAGTTCGACAGCAGATCTTTTTGTTTATTCAGGTTGTAATTTAATATCCATAAATTCCATGCGCTGTTGGTGGCATCCCATCTTGAACGTATCTTTTTAAGTAAATTGGATACCCATGTTTGCTGGGTAAAGTCTGGTAAGCCAGCAAAATTACGGTTTGGAAAACTGCCAGTCAAGCCGCGCTCAATCCGGTCAGGAGCAACAGCGCCGGTCGGGTCAACCCGAATCCAGCCGCGAGGTTCTATCCCTATCTCTGCCCAGGCGTGCGCATCGGACTGTCTTACCGTCATTAAACCGTCAATTGGATTTATTTCGCCGCCTTGATAACCTGTCACAACCCGGGCAGGAATACCCAGGGCACGCATGATGACGACAAAAGCACTCGCGTAATGTTCACAAAAACCTGCTTGCGTGTTGAACATAAAATCATCGACCTGATCAGTGCCAAGTGGCGGTGGCGACATCGTGTATCGAAAAGGTTGTTCGCGGAAATAACGCAGTACTAACTTAGCTAATTCAGTTGGATCACTGCTTTGCTGACGAAGTTGCCCAACCCATTGCAGAGTCAGGGGATTGAAGCCCGCGGGAAGTTGCAGCGATTTTTGTTCTATTTCTGTGCGCCCGGAAAGCGAGAGTGGCGGGGGCGTTGTGATATTCGTTGTATTGCTGAGATTACTGGTGACGGTATAGCGTATGCGATCCTGAATTGGATCATTACTACGCATTTCCCAATATTCGGTCAGATGACTAATGAGACCGGTACCATTGTTGATCATGACGTTAGCATCATTAATGGCAGACGGACGGTCGAGTCCAAATAACCAACGTTGGTTATTGGGCTCCATGATTATTTCTTGTGTAACAGCAAGGCCTTGCGCTGGCGCGACAGGTTCTTTCTTGGGACGGGATTTGCTGGCGCTCCAGCGCTTTCCGTCATACGTGTCGAGTACGATGGCGCGCCAATAGAGCTGCGGTGCGGAAGGCGAAGGTAAGTTTCCATTTGGGCCTGGAAACCTCACGCGAAATGCAATCTGATCAGAGAGCGCCAGGTCAGCCACAACACCCGGTTCCATAGTGTCAGATAGTCCGGTCACACCGCTTAAATTATTCTGCTGCTTTCCCCACAGCGGTCCTTGAAATCGTGGAAAAAGCAGAAACAAAATTAATGCAAGCGGAATAGCCAGACCGACTATGCGAAAGCCACTGGTTAAACGTTTCCATAAGGATGGTGTTAACTGGTGATATTGAAAAGCAAGTTGCGTGCTGATGAGTAAGCAAATGCAGAGCAATAAATAAAGGGCCGCAAGCAGACTTTGCGAATACAGAAGCTGGCCGACCAATAAAAAATAACAAACAAAAATAACAGCAACAGCATCCCGGCGGGCATGCATTTCCAGCATTTTTAAACAAGCTAACACAATCAAAAATGCGATTCCCACCTCCTTGCCAAACCAGGTATGAAAATGCAAGTACACGCCAGCCACCAATGCGCCGGTGATAAGAATCAACAGCCATTTTTTGGGCATCTCCTGTCCGCGCAACGTAATCCAGACACGCCATGCAATGAGCAATACGGCCATAGAGTTAATCCATAACGGACTATGCTCAGCAAACGGTAACAATACGATTGTGCAGGTGAAAATGAGTAGCAGGGCGTCTGCTTTATCACGTGGAAGCACTGAGATGCCTTGTGCGAATTGAAGGGTGCGCAAGTTATTTTCCTCATTTTGATTCATACCCACTATTGAAACTACGGAGTTTCTACATTCTTCCGTGATTACTTAAGTTATTAACTATCGTTCGTAGGTTGGGCTAACGCCGCATTAACTTAAAATCGCAGCCCAACAATTCTGCGCAGAATGTTGGGCTGCGATTTTAAGTTAATGCGGCGTTAGCCCAACCTACAATTTATTCACGATTCATCACCGTTCGTACCAAATAAGGCCAGCGCAGTTAAACAAACCCGCTGATGATCTTCGCCAGAATTTTGTGCGAACTGAATAGCCCCAAGTTTAAAAGTATAACTAACGTGCTGTTCTTCAGCGGCCAGTAGCCAGGCGCATAAGCGCGATAATTTTTGTTCCACGTTTAATTGCGGTGACAGCTCAGAAAAATCTAATATGCAAACATGGCGTTGTCCGCCTTCAAAATGTTTACTAATCAGCAGTTCATTATTGCCGCCACTTTGTCGCGCCATCTGCCTCCAGGCTAATTGTTTGAGCGAATCGCCGGTTTGGTAATTTCGTACGCCACTGAATTCTTCATTGCCTGCAATTAAATTAGCACTCGCAACATAGGAGCCTTCTGCAGCATAAGGCAATGGTGGTGGATTTATTTCAGGCGCCGGATAGACGATGATTTCCTGGGTGTTTTTCCAGTAAGACCACACAGTTAATAAACCAAAAGGAAACGTGGTTTGGATGCGAATTCTCGGGCAGGGCATCCGGCCGTGGTGATGTGTTTTTTCTGCGAGAGTCAGACTGCGGCTGCCATGCTCCGGTATATCAACTAATTGCATGGATGGTTTATCAAAACCAATAGAAATAGCGTAACGCGTTTGTCTTGAACGATTGTTTAAGTGTATGGAAAAATGAGCCAGTTCGCCTGCAAAAACGGATGGGCTGGCGGAGGCCTCTAACCCAACACCGGCTAAATTTTTATACGTCAAAATAATGCTCAGCCAGCCACAACTGATCAAAATAAAATTCAGTGCATAACCTAAATTAATGCCGTAATTGATCGAAGTAACAAATATGCTGAGTAAAATTAATATAAAAATCAGCCCCGCTTTACCGGGCAAAATATAAATCCGGCGACGATCTAAAATTAGTTCGCTGCTGCTGGCTTTTGGATGCTGCCAAAAAAGAATTTTACGTTTGAGGGTGTTCAGCACTGTGTTCAACACTTGTTCACACCGCAACTTGTTTAAGCAGTCTGGCTAGTAAAACCTGGCTCGACAATGTATTGCCCGAACTTGATACCACCGGATGCAACCGATGTGCCGCAACGGCAACAAATACGGCTTGCACATCTTCAGGGATCACATGATCGCGCCCTTCCATAGCTGCCCAGGCGCGCGCTGCTTGCAATAATGCGATACCACCTCGTGGACTTAATCCGGCAGTAAATACGCCATTGCGGCGCGATTCCTGTAATAAATTTTGTACGTAGTCGAGTAATGGGCCAGAGCAATGAATTTGTTTAATGGCTTGTTGCGCCTCGATTAATTCATGGGTCTGCATCACTTTGGGGAGATTTTTTAATAGTGCACGCCGGTCATCGCCCATCAATAAAGTGCGTTCAGCTGCTGCATCTGGGTAGCCCAACGAAATGCACATCAGGAAGCGATCAAGTTGCGATTCTGGAAGTGGAAACGTGCCAATCTGATGCAAAGGATTTTGTGTCGCCAGCACAAAAAAAGGTTGAGGCAAAGTGTGCGTCATTCCGTCTGCTGTGACTTGCCGTTCTTCCATGGCTTCGAGCAAAGCGGATTGCGTCTTTGGTGTAGCACGATTGATTTCATCGGCCAGTAATACTTGCGTAAATATTGGCCCAGGGTGAAACATAAAACTGTTTTTTTCACGTTCAAAAATCGAAATGCCAATCACATCGGCCGGCATTAAATCGCTGGTAAATTGCAGACGATTCATCTGCATGCCAAGCGTAATTGCTAATGCATGTGCCAGCGTGGTTTTGCCAACGCCGGGAATATCTTCTATCAATAAATGACCACCAGCCAAAATACAAACTAAAGCTTGTCTGATTTGGATCGGCTTACCGACGATGATTTCATTGAGTTGTTGTGCGGCGCTGTGCAATTTTGCGAACATGGAACACCTTGTTGTTAGTTATATACGAACCATTCTATGCGAAAATTGTTGCATCAAACAGCTTCGTAGGGTGGGCACGTTTTTTGTGCCCACGCGGTTGGTTGATCAATTGAATTCTGTGTTTTATCCTGGCTTATCAACCCTACCGCGTGGGCACAAAAAACGTGCCCATCCTACAAAATTAGCGAGTTCCCGATATGACAACTGCCTTTTACACACATCCAGTTTGCAAATTACATGAAATGGGCGCTAACCATCCCGAGTCACCCGGAAGATTAACCGCAATTGAAGAGCACACAAGAGCGCTTAAATTAATGCATTGCGAAGCACCGCTAGCGACAGAAGATGAATTAGCCAGCGTACATACACGCGAATTAATTTCTTATATTAAAGAGCACACGCCGGAATCGGATTATTACGCTATAGATGGCGATACGATATTGAATCCGTCCAGTTGGACCGCCGCGCGCGCTGCTGCCGGTGCGGCGTTAGCTGCAACGAAAGCGGTTTTGGCGGGAGAAATCGACAATGCTTTTTGCAGCATTCGTCCACCAGGCCATCACGCAACACCGGATAAAGCAATGGGATTCTGCTTATTTAATAATATCGCTTTAGCAGCCAAATTCGCGTTAGACCAACATGGTCTGGATCGGATTGCGATTGTGGATTTCGATGTTCATCACGGCAATGGCACGCAAGCCGCTTTTGAACATGATTCGCGAGTATTAATGGTCAGTTTCTTTCAGCATCCGTGTTATCCGTTTTCCGGATCAGATCCCAAATCAGAAAATATGCACAACGTACCGGTTCCTGCGTTTACTGACGGCGTCTTTATCCGGTCACTGGTTGAGCAGAACTGGCTGCCCGCTTTGCACGCGCATCAGCCGCAAATGATTTTTATCTCCGCCGGATTCGACGCGCATCGTGAAGATACGATAGGACAGCTGCGTTTAGTGGAAGAAGATTACGCGTGGATGACAGCGCAAATCATGCAAATTGCGGGGCAATATGCAGAGGGACGTATTGTGAGTTGCCTGGAAGGTGGTTATCACCTTTCCGCCCTGGGACGCAGCGTGGCGGCCCATATTAAAACTCTGGTTACCTGAAATGGAATGAAATCCGTACAATGGCGGCTTGATTTTGCTTCTAAAGAAAAGTATGTCTATTCAATGGTTCCCCGGTCACATGAACGCCGCCCGCAAAAAAGCGGCGGAAACCATGGAAAATACCGATCTCGTCATCGAAGTGCTGGACGCCCGGATTCCGCAGGCAAGTTGTAATCCGATGGTGGAGCAATTACGCACTTTTCGACAACGTCCTTGTTTAAAGATTCTCAATAAAAGTGATCTCGCTGACCCGGGAGCAACGGCCGCCTGGCTGGCTTTTTACAATGCGCAAAAAAATGTGAAGGCGGTGGCCCTCAGCTGTAAAAAACCATCGGATGTAGCGAAAGTGCCGGGATTTTGTATGGCGTTAGCACCACATCGTGCTGTACCAACTAAACCGTTGCGCATGATGATTATGGGCATACCCAACGTTGGTAAATCAACGTTAATGAATGCCTTGCTCAAAAAGCGCGTTGCGCCGGTGGGCGATGAACCTGCGGTGACTAAAGTGCAGCAGCGTTTGTATCTCGGCAAAAATATGATTTTGATCGATACTCCCGGCATGCTGTGGCCAAAAATTGCGCATCCGACCGATGGATTAATGTTAGCGGCCAGTCATGCGGTTGGTGTGAACGCATTAATTGAAGAAGAAGTCGCCACTTTTTTAGCTGAAATAGTTTTGCAGCGTTATCCGCAATTTTTAGTTAATCGTTATGGAATGAGTACAGAAGGAATTGACGCGGTGAGTGTGATTGAAGGCGTAGCTAAAAAACGTGGTTATCGTTTAAAAGGCGGTGAGTGGGATCTGGAAAAAGCCGCGCACACGTTGTTGCTGGATTACCGTAGCGGTGCGTTAGGCAGAGTTAGTTTGGAGACACCACAAAGTCGTGAAGTTTTGTTGGCGAATTATGTTGCGCCGGTATTGTTAGGGCAGGGGAAAGTGACTGATACTGAAGTGGGTGAGCAGGGGACGATTTAGCTCCCTCTCCCGTTTCGCGGGAGAGGGCTGGGGAGAGGGTGTTCGCTATGCTTCAATCCTGATTTATTAAATCCGGCTGGATTAAATATCAGAATTTAATCAATGTTTCCCCAAGTTTACGAGCCCTCTCCCCAACCCCGCCATAAAACATTTTTGGCTCAGGAAGCTGCCCTTGCAAGGGCAGTTCGTTCCGCAGGCGCAGTGCATGCACTGCGAAACCCCTGCTACACCCCGCGAAACGGGAGAGGGAGCTTGCAGCGCGGATTCATAGAAAATTACGAAAATTTAACTTAGACACTGAGAAAAAAATGAGCATTAAATCAGACAAATGGATACGCCGCATGGCGCAAGAAACCAACATGATTGAACCTTTTGAGCCGGGGCAGGTCAGGGTGAAAGGCGATCATAAAATTGTCAGCTATGGCACGTCGTCGTATGGCTACGATATTCGCTGTGCTAACGAATTTAAAATTTTCACCAACATCAACAGCACCATCGTTGACCCAAAAAATTTCGATGAAAAATCGTTCGTTGATTTTCACGGTGATGTTTGCATCATTCCCCCCAATTCATTCGCCTTAGCACGGACCATGGAATATTTTCGTATCCCGCGCAATGTGCTGACGATCTGTCTGGGCAAATCGACTTACGCCCGTTGCGGCATTATCGTCAATGTCACCCCGTTTGAACCGGAATGGGAAGGTTATGTCACCTTAGAATTTTCAAATACCACGCCGCTGCCCGCCAAAATCTACGCCGGTGAAGGTTGCGCGCAAGTGCTGTTTTTTGAAAGCGATGAAGTGTGCGAAATGTCTTATAAAGATCGTGCTGGTAAATATCAAGGCCAGGTTGGTGTGACTTTGCCGAAGGCGTAGCACGGGGCTGTTGAGTTTGTGAAGTAGGTGCGCTGCAAATGTGGGAGATAGTGGGCACAAACAAGTACCCATCTATGTGGTTTATTTCACTGTTGCAAGGCGTAGGATGCAAGCTGTTTTCTTACTTCCTGACATTTTTTTGCTGCTTCTGGAAAGTTATTTTTCTCCAGGCATTCGTAAACGACGAGAGCCGAGTTTAAATACATGCTGGCGTTATCAGGGTGGTTGGTGACGCCTGTAAGTATTTTTTCGGCATTATCCCACTGCTCCTGATCAATAATAAGTTGCTTTCTGAGCCCGGCCCATTGTGGTGCGCCGCTGTCCAGATCTACACTGCACGTAAGCCCGATGCCGCGCGACTGATAATAGCTGAGCCATTGATACACGTAGCTCTTTTCATCTACCTTCGTCAAAGCATCAAGTACGCTTTCAAATCCTTTCTTTTCGTTTCCTTCTTCCATCACACGTGCCACGGACAGGAGGATACTTTTGGGTGCGGGTTGATCAATTTTCAATGGTGGTTGGGCCGTAACGGCTGGAGAGGCCGGATTCATCACCGGTGAAATGACGGCAGTCGTAGCCCGTGTTGGAAATGCGGGTGGAGCGCCGTGGTTCGGATTTGTCACAAGGAACAAAGTAATTAATGTCTTTCGACCTTCCGTGGTTTGGTTAGTTAAAACGATATTACCGTTCTTATATCGAACATCCATATTAACGTTATTCAATCCCTTTCCCGATAACTTTACTGGTTCTGCATTGGCACCTTGTTTCAGAAGCGTGTGTAATGCAATGCAGGTGGATCCAAATATGGCGTTAAATATTCCCTTAAAATCGTCGGTTTGCACATTTTTGATACGGCCTTTATCACAACATTCCAGGCAACGCGCAATCTGCGGTTGAATATTCTCATCATCACTGATGCCGGGAAGCTCCGCTCCACAGGAGTCGAGCCCGTCAGTGACAGTGCACGTTACTTCCTTACTAAATGTGCGGCGAAAATCCTTACGATCTTGTTGGTCTCCAGGTAGTTGTTCCAGCAAATGACTCAAGTCAGGGGCAGGAGGCGTAGGTGGCGCAGAGGTGATGCGAAATGATGAAAGTATCTTTTCCATAAATGTATTTTCCTTAATAAACTTAACTTCAGGCGGCATGACGCCGTGTTTTTACTTTGTGCAATGTCACAAACTATTTTTTGTGTGGAACGAATTGTCGGTGTTAAAAAGCTGGATGTGAATTGTCGTTTCTACGTAGAGGTTATTACTTACAAGGCAGATTTCGGCTGCACGGTTAATTGATTAACGCATGACATCGCTGGTTTGCCTGTTTGTCTATCTAAGGTTGAGACGAGAAGGATAGGGTGGGGAACTGCTGGCGTTCGCTGTATCACAACTGTTCGTGCGCCAGTATAATCCCGCGCTAAGATACTTCAGTGGGTGTATCCCGATGAGTGAGTATTGTTGGATATTAAAAGACCCCGGAATTTTTCTTACTATTAGTTGAAGGAAATAATTTATGGTTTGGTTTATTTTATTACTTGCAGGTTTGATGGAAGTTGGCTGGGCGGTTGGTCTTAAATATACAGAAAGCTTTACCCGCCTGATTCCTTCCGTGCTCACCTTAGTTGCCATGGCCATCAGTCTTTGGTTAATTTCCATTACATTGAAAACGCTACCTATGGGCACCGTCTATGCTGTCTGGACGGGCATCGGGGCGGTCGGAACAGTCATTGTCGGCATCGTCTTATTTAATGAACCTGCCACATTAGGGAGATTAATTTGTCTTGGCCTGATTGTTGCAGGGATTGCAGGATTAAAAATCACATCTTCCACTTAAGCCGCCTTTTAACAAAAAATAAATATCATGACGACTTCCTACATCGCTAAACTCACCCAGGCATGGAAAAAAAATAATTCTTTATTGTGCGTGGGATTAGATCCGGATTTAATCAAACTGCCCGTGCAGTTTCAATCCAAACCAAACGGTATTTCGGAATTTTGCTGCGCCATTATTGACGCCACAGCAGATTTAGTTTGCGCGTTCAAACCACAAATCGCTTATTTTTCTGCGTTACGTGCCGAGCCGCAATTAGAAGAAATTTGTACTTATTTACGAAAAAACTATCCTCATTTGCCGATCATTCTGGATGCAAAACGCGGCGACATCGGCGCTACTGCACAACAATATGCGTTGGAAGCATTCGAGCGTTACGGCGCAGATGCGGTTACGGTAAGTCCGTATATGGGCTTTGATTCGGTGGAGCCGTATTTAGAATGGAAAGACAAAGGCTGCATCGTGTTATGCCGCACTTCCAACGCAGGCGGTTCTGATTTGCAGTTCTTGCAGGTGAACGGTCGCCCGCTATACCAACACGTCGCCGATTTAGTTGCCAATAAATGGAACAAAAACGGTCAGTGTAGTTTGGTCGTGGGCGCTACCTTTCCTGAAGAAATTAGTCAGGTCAGAAAAATTGTTGGTGACATGTCGTTGTTAGTTCCTGGCATCGGCGTACAAGGTGGCGATATTGCCGCGACCGTGGCCGCAGGAAAAACCTCCGCCGGCGGCATGATGATTAATTCATCCCGTGCGATTTTGTTCGCTAAAACGATGGAAGGTGAAGACTTTGCGCGAGCGGCGCGTCGGGTGGCACAACAGACCCGGGATGAAATTAATTTGTACCGGTGACGCCAGATAGTTTTCGTGCGTGGGCAGATTTTTACGCCCACGCTGTCACAGTTTTCAGGGAGCGCCCTCGCTACCCGCCCGCAAGCGAGTAACGTCGCCGAGCCTTACCGTCACCATTTACTTCAGCTTGATTTTTACCTGGGTGCCCGGTTTGTTCTCTAAACCATGGAACAGCAAACACGCCAGCGCATGGACCAAATGTAGTGTGGTTCTACGTCCCAGATGCCCGTCAAAGGAATTGTCATTTTCCAATGCATTGCCCAGCAAGGAATCCGGATCCCATGCATTGACGATCAAATCACCTTTTTTAACCCAGTCTTTGCCGAGCTGAGATTCAAAGTTGTTCACCGGTTTCAGTTTATCTGCACCCTGATCAACTAAACGGGAATCGACCAGGTCCCAGAATTCGTTGGAAATAAACTGTTGGCCGCTGTCGCCATGCTTTGAAGCGTCAGAAAACGACACTTCCTGCCCCATCTTGCGCAGTTCGATAACAGTGTGGGCAAATGCCTGTGCCGCGATCGTGGTCGCTTGCTTTGCATATGCTGTACCGTATTTAGAGTCGATATCCCGTAACACGGCTAAAAACGCATTCACACCATAGGCGCACAAAATCACCCGGCCGGATGGGTTCTTTGTTTTGTCTTGCATATGCAGCCTGGCGGCTTCCAAAATGTGCATGCTTAGCGTGTCGCATGCTGTCTTGTAATTTTTTTCGATAAAGACAGGCTGAGCTTGATTTGATGTGAAGTCGATATACGTTTGCATTTCTGGTCGTGCAAATTTTATCGGCCTCGAACTAATCGCATTCTGGACGGCTGCTTTATCATCCAGGGCGGGCGCCGCTACTGATACCACAGACACTGGCACGGCTGGCCCGTCGCCATCACACTTCAATAATGTGTCCAGCAAAATCGACACTTGCCCCGATGGTTGCCGGTACTTTTCCTCCCCGGATCGTACGGCGCTTCCTCGTGACTTCAACATCTTTTGATTCAAGTTTTCCTCTGAGAGCAAGTGAGGCGGACAGTGATACACGTCGCGATTGAAAGCCACGGCATTTGCGTCTTTTGCAGGAAGCAAGGTGATCAGCCGCATGCTGGCTAACTGGCCGGTAATTTCTTCGGCTGTTAGTTTTTTCGCCAATTGGGTTGCTAAGCTGCCAGAGCGCAATAAGTTTTTATCGAGCATAGGCTGGAGATAAATTTCTTGAAGATTTATCTTCCAGGTTTTCTTTCCCCCAAACACGTTGGCAAGTGGTTTGAAAACAGATGGAACCGGATCGCTGGTGCTTGCCGGGTAATTTTGCACACCGGTTAATGTCGCTACACCCAATAATTCATAAAGGTCACAGTCGGCTTTCAACGCCTTGTGCAAATCAATGAAAGGAGAAGAGTCTGTACTGTCTTCCTGCATTGGGGCAATTGCGGGCTGATTTTCAGGTGAAAAATCGGTGGCATATAACATTTCAAACGTCTGATTACCGACGTCTTTCAGACTCGTTAAGTCCATTTTCTTTTTTGCTTCTGACCGGGGAAAGTCACGTGTGGCTAACTCGCGCCGGGCGATGTTCTTCTTCATTAATGGCGCAGAACGTGCCGGTTGCAGTGGCGCACCCTGATCAGAGGACCCAACGGGAATATGTTCCCCCGGCGCAGTTGCTTGCCTGGTTGCACCGGTAAGACGCGTTTGCCTCTCCAGGTTAATTTGGTTAAGAGCGTTATGGAAAGCCGTTCCTTGTTCTTTGAAATTTGCTTCTTTTTGTACGAAATTTGCACTGCTCATCTCATGTGGCAACAAGGGCAGATAACCCAGCGGTAAATTTTCAATATTCCCTCCGCTACCAAACTGAACTGGCGGGGTAAGAAAGTTAAGTTGACGCGCTTGCGGGGGAGCTGTATGTGTCTGCCCCGGCAAATTGAGTCTGGGTTGAGCGGGTCGGGTCAGAGCCAGGGGTTTGGGTATATAACCCGCCAGAGGATCAGCGTTGCGATTCATAACAATTTTTCCTATGTAAGTGAAGTTTGGTTTTAGCAAAAATCGTTACCAGGAAAACTGCTATGCAACTTTGGTTTTTCAACCGGAAGTGTCAACACAATCAAGCTTACTGACCGTCTGTTCTGTATTGTGGCAACAGACCAGAGCACTGCTCCGGAAAAAAGCACAACCAACTGATGATCAGCGTCGTGAACAATGAAAAGCATTGATGCAACTCATCGAAGACACTATTTCCCAACTAACGCTTTTAACGTTGAGGATTCTAAAGTTGGGAAGATGGGTTGCCTATTGTTGATATTACTTAAGTAGAAACCACAAGAGAGCATTACGGTGCCGGCGTAGGTTGGAGTGAAGCCGGAGCGGAAAGTGGAGTTGGTTCTGCTCTTATAAAGTCCTTAGCACATCGCTCAATGTGGGCACTCTGAGAAAACTTTTTCGAGCCTTGATCCACAATGATGAGTGAGTATTTTGTCTGCCGCTGCCGCTGGTTTCGATGTATTGAATTACAGAGAGTGGGCAAAAAGAATGCTAGCTACTTCGGCTTAAGAGAACCACCGGTGATTCATAGGTATTCGCACACCAGTTCATTTTTTGTGCGATTTTTTTTGGAATGGGTTTTGTGGAGTCGACTGATAAAAATCCGAAACGTCGATAGAACATTTCTAAATGCGTAAAGGGAATGCAAAATAGTGTTGAGTATTCATTGTTCTTCAACAAAAATTCCACAAGATGAGCAGCAACGGCGCGGCCTCGAAATTCCGGCAGAACAAATATACCGCCCAGCTCACCGGCATCATTCTCAACTTGCGTTATTCTGCCCAATCCTACTTTCACGCCATCGATTTCAGCAACGATCATAAAGTTCGATTCCGAAGAGGGCGCAAAATTAATTGACGCATATTGGGAATTAACCCAGGTCAGTTCTGCAGGAAGTATTTTTCTGATTTGCATAACAATATATTTATTTCAAAATCCGCCTGAACCAGGCCCCAATCTCTTCAATCTCTAAAATGCTCACAGTATGTTCCATCGGATATTCATGCCACCGGACGTCATAACCAAGCTGTATTAATAAATCGCGTGATTGTTGCGCACGTTGAAGCGGTAATACTGAATCGGCAGCGCCGTGAGCTAAAAAGATCGGCATATCGAGATTAGCAACCTGGTGTTCTTTAAGTAGTGTGTGAGGAAGTGGAAGGTAGCCAGACAAGCACAGTAAGCCCGCCAATTTAGCCTGTTGACGTAATCCCACTTGCAAAGCCATCGCACAGCCTTGAGAAAAACCGGCCAGTATAATTTTTTGTGCACCACCAGCGCGTTCAATCTGAATCAATTCTTCAATCGACTTTTGCGAAGCGCGTATGCCAGCTTCGTCTTCACGATCAGGTATATCTAATGCGCGAATGTCGTACCAGGCTGGCATGACATAACCGCCGTTGACGGTAACCGGAATGCGTGGCGCATTGGGGAAGACGAAACGAATTGGCGGGCAATTGCGCAGATCTAATTGTTTAACAACAGGCACAAAGTCATCACCGTCAGCGCCTAAGCCATGCATCCAGATCACTGATACGGTTGGATTGGGTGCTGTTTCAAGTTTAATGGTGGTTAAAGTCATGTTTCATTTTCCTATATTGAATTTTTGACGGCTGATTTAGGCCGAAAAGATTTGCATACGTTGGAATTAGTTTCCATATAAGGACCACCGATTAAATCGACGCAATAGGGAATCGCAGAAAAAATTCCAGCGACCACGCTGTTGCCGGTTTCGTCACGCAAACCTTCCAACGTTTCTCTGATTGATTTGGGCTGGCCGGGCAAATTTAAAATTAATGCAGCGTGATCGATCGTTTCCCGGATGACAGCAACTTGCCTGGAAAGTAGTGCTGTCGGTACAAAACGCAAACTGATTTGTCTCATCTGTTCGCCAAAGCCAGGCATTTCTTTGCTGGCGATGGCTAACGTGGCTTCGGGCGTAACGTCGCGCCGCGCTGGTCCCGTGCCACCGGTGGTGAATACCAAATGGCAACGCTGATTGTCGACTAAATCGATTAAAGTTTGCTCAATTTGCGCACGTTCGTCCGGGATTAAACGGGTGACTAGTTGATGGGGACTTGTCAGACAACTTATCAACCAGTCTTGTAAGGCGGGTATACCCAAATCTTGATAAGTGCCGGAGGAAGCACGATCTGAAATAGAAACCAGACCGATACGCAACATGTTGACTTGGTCAATACTCGTTGGAGTCATCCTCATCCTTGTCCTCATTCTCATCGCTGTCAGTATCGCGTGCCGCTTTTTTACTGTCGGCATGCAACTGCTTCAGAATCTGAAAAATTTCCCGATACGCTTTTGGCGGTTTGTTTTCAGCCTGTTCTTTGCGCGCGTTACGAATTAACGTGCGCAGATGTTGCGCATTTAATTGCGGATGCTGTTCCAGTAATTCAGTAAGCGCATTATCGTCAGCCAGCAATTTGTCGCGTTTTTTTTCAAACGAATGCATCGTGGCGGTTTCTGCTTTGGAAGCACCGCGCCAACTTTCAATGGTGCGCTGAATAATCGCGACTTCTTCCTCATCCAGTGTGCGCATTTTTTTGCCAACAAATTGCAGCTGCCGACGACGGCCTTCGTGATCTTTAATGAGCTGGCATTCCAAAATAGCATCGCGCACATCATCCGGCATAGGAACGCGTTTGACACGGTCGCGCGGTTGGTCAATTAATTCTTGTCCTAATTTTTGTAGAGCCGTCATTTCGCGTTTTAACTGCGATTTGGAAGGGCGGTCATATTCTTGCTCGAATTCAGTGGATTGAAATCCACAGGAGCCACGGTTTGGATTAGGCATATCAGGTGTCAGGTATCAGGGATGCGCTATCATACTCGTTTTAACATTTCCCCTAAAGACCTATGAGCGCATTTACTTACAATCAAGATCAGCTAAAACAAATAGCCCAGGATGTTTTACGCTTTGCACGTAACAAAGGTGCAACAGATACGGCGGTGGAAATTAGTGAAGGATGGGGATTATCGGTCGGTGTGCGACGCGGGAAAATTGAAACAATCGAGCAAAATAAAGATAAAGGTATTGGCGTCACCGTATTCATCGGCCAGCGACGAGGCAATGCCGGTTCGTCTGATTTTTCTGCCGATGCGCTGCAAGCTACAGTGGATGCAGCCTACAACATCGCCCGATTTACAGCACCGGATGATTGCGCCGGATTACCCGATGCGGATATGTTAGAAAAACATCCCAAAGAATTAAAACTTTTTTATCCCTGGAAAATTAACGCCGAAGAAGCGATTCAGCTGGCTAAACGTTGTGAAGCTGCTGCTTTTGAAGTTGATCCGCGCATTACTAATAGTGAAGGCGCTGGCATACATGCGCATCAATCGCATTTTGTGGCAGCTAATTCGATCGGTTTTTTAGGAGGCTACGCCTCGTCCCGTCATTCCGTTTCCGTGGCGCCGATTGCCGGACGCGGCGCGCATATGCAGCGTGACCATTGGTATTCATCGTCACGTAATGCCAAAAAATTGGCCGAGCCTGAAGCTGTCGGCCGTTACGCAGCTGAACGCGCCATATCGCGTTTGCATGCGCACAAGTTAACAACGCGTAAATGTCCGGTGTTGTTTGAAGCGCCTCTGGCTGTTGGATTAGTTGGTGCATTAGTCCAGGCGGTTTCAGGTGGCGCGTTGTATCGCAAATCAACTTTTCTGGTTGATTCACTCGGCAAAACAATTTTTCCATCGCATATTCAAATATCCGAAGATCCGTACATCATCGGCGCGGCAGGTTCATCTCCTTTTGATGGTGAAGGCGTCAGAGTACAAAAGCGTAACGTCGTTAAAAATGGTGTATTGCAAGGTTATTTTTTATCCACCTATTCCGCTCGCAAGTTGGGGATGAAAACAACCGGCAACGCAGGCGGTTCGCATAACCTTTCTTTCACTTCCAGCCTGACCAAATCGCGCGATAACTTTTCTGCCATGTTAAAAAAAATGGGCACCGGTTTATTGGTGACTGAATTAATGGGTAGCGGGGTGAATTACATGACTGGCGATTATTCACGCGGCGCATCCGGCTTTTGGGTAGAAAACGGAGTAATTCAATATCCGGTAGAAGAAATAACTATTGCCGGCAATTTGGCCGACATGTTCAAACAAATCGTAGCCGTTGGTGCGGACACCATTATTCGCGGTACCAAACAAACCGGCTCGACTTTGATTGAAAATATGATGGTGGCGGGGAATTGATTTCCGTTCATTTCTGAGGGGCACAAAACATCAACGTAGTTTGGTAGGCTGGGATTTCAATATCTATATAGATCAATGCAACAGCGAAAAGGATTAATGATATTTTTGCGAAAATCATTATTTCTAAGCATTTTCCTCTAATTTAATTAAAAAATATTCAAACAAGTGGAAATATAAGAAAATATAAGCATTTTTTGATGAAATTATGAGAAAATAATTTCCTTCCATCATTTTTAAGCAAATTATGAAATATGTCGGATTTACCTGGCTAAAAGATTATTTCAAGCTTAATACAGCACCTTTATCACATGAATCTTATATTGGTGGCCGCAGTCGCATTGAAGTACTTGCGCGATCCAATATTGTCATCGAAACATTTACTCCAAATTACTTTCCTGCAACTAACACACCGCTCGATCATGTGGAATTTGCTTTGAAGTACGATGATCTTAATCTGGACTTACTTAAGAAGGTTTTCGGCCACATCCCCGAGGCTGACATTGCCGTTTACATCAATGCTCGGTTAACAAGTAAATACAGTCGACAGATTGGCTTTTTGTACGAATTTTTAACATCTGCAGCGCTGGAAATGTCGAAAAAGATCACTGGAAATTATGTTGATTTACTCGACAGTAAAAAATATGTGGTCGCTGCAACCTCTAAAAAAAATCGTCGTTGGTTAATCAATGATAATTTGCTGGGCACCTCCAATTTTTGTCCTATTGTTCGCAAAACAGTGCTTGTTACCCAATTTCTGCAAAGTGATTTCACTGGTCGCTTAACAACTTTTCAAGGAAGTATCCCGCCCAATTTGTTCAAGCGCGCCATCGATTTTTTGTATTTTAAAGAAACCAAATCTTCTTACAGCATTGAACGGGAAACCTCGACTCCAGACCGTGAAGCTAAATTTGTCGATGTACTAAAGCTTGCTGGCACAGCGGCAGAAGACGAATTTTTATCAGAGCAGCATCTGGCTGAAATTCAGGCCATCATCGTTGATCCCAGATTTGCTCACGCGAATTTTCGTACCTGGCAAAATTATGTAGGTCAAAACATGTCAGGGCGAGGGCAGCGCATACATTATGTTTGCCCTCCAGGACAATTTGTTCAAAGCTTAATGCATGGATTGGCTGAAGCGGCCATTAAAAGTGACGGAGTTAATTCGGTAGTTCGCGCGACAATCATTGCGTTTGGATTTGTCTTCATTCATCCATTTGAAGATGGGAATGGTCGACTGCATCGTTTTTTAATTCACGATACCTTGACCCGCGACAAGTTTGTTCCAGAAGGGATGATTCTGCCGGTGTCTGCGTACATGCTGCATAACGAGGCTGAATATCATGCCGTGCTCGAGCGATTTTCAGCGCCTTTAAGCAAACTTGTTAATTACAGCTTGAATGAAAATGATGAAATGACTGTGCAGAATCCCGAAAGCGTTGAAGGCTACTATCGCTTTCCTGACCTGACTCCTCAAGTTGAATATCTTTTCCACGCCATCGGGCAAACAATCAATACAGAACTCATCACAGAAATTCTTTTTCTACAGCATTACGATGAAGCGCGAGAAAAAATACGTGCGGTTGTTGATCTGCCGGATCGCCAGCTTGATCTGATGATCAAATTGCTGCATCAAAATAAAGGTGTTATATCAAAAGCGAAACGCGCTCAATTTCATCAACTTACTGATGCTGAGATTCAGCGTATGGAAGAAGAATTTAAGACCATCAATTTCTATCTCAATTAAGCTTCGTGTCAGTCGCAGAAGCTACCCGATCTCAATAAAAATTGTACTGGTAAGCTCGCATGAATTAATCGTGAATTGCGCGGTCGATTTGCACGTAGTCGCTGATATGTATCCAGCTCATCCATTCATTGCAAAGTTGTTGACCTATAAAGCCAGTACCGCCGGTAATTAAGATATGCATTATTTATTTATCTCAAAAAATCGGAGCATTTTACTTATGGGAATCCACAATGGTTTTTGACCGCTTGTCTGCGAAAGTGTATTAACTCTTCCGAACCTCAAAAAGCGCCGCATCAATCGAAAACGAATAATCCTTCTGCAATAAAAAATAATCTAAGACTTCTTGTGCCGCGCAATCAAACACGTCACGAATCGCATCTACTCGAACTTTCGGTGTTTGCATCCGTTTAATCCATTCCTCAAAAATCATCACCAATTTCCAATTGTCTTTGTGATCAACTTTGAATCCCGCAGCGTTGAACATGGATTGCCATTCAGAGACTGAATAGTCGCGCACATGGGAGGCATCTCTTAATAATTCCGCGGTCTGTAATATCGTGTCGTTTAAAACAATTTCTGGCGCCACGATATCAACAATAACAGCGACTCCTTTCGGCGTTAATACGCGATGTATTTCAGCGAGCGCAGCTGGTACATCTGACCAGTGATGCGCGGAAAATCGCGTTACAACCATATCAAAAGCGTTGTTTTCGAAAGGTAATTTCTCAGCTATTCCCTGTTGCATTTTAATGTTGAGAAGCTGGCGTTCTTTTGCGGAGTTAGCTACTACCGTGAGCATTTTTTCGGAAAGGTCATAGGCAATTACTTGCTTTGCTACCGGTGCTACAGCGTAACTGACATGACCGGCGCCACATCCAATATCCAGTATGTTTCCATTGGAAAATTGGTCTGCAATTTTTTTGATGGCCAACAAATCCTGACCTTGCGCATGGACGGAGCTGGTTAAATAGGCGTTGGCTGTATTTCCAAATTGATTTTCAATAATGGTTTGCTGTTTCATTTACGTTCTCGTGGAATGAATTGAAAGTGCGGGTTTTTAATAATGGAAAGCCACAATATGCATTTGATGCATTTGATATATACAAAACCATCAGTAGCAACTGCGGGCGGTAAAACCGGAAGTAACATTACGCTCTTCGAAGAGAAGGCATTCTCAAATTCGAACAACACACACCGATCGTTAGCAGAATCACACCTACCATCGTATTTAATCCCAACTCTTCTCCTAATAGCGGAATCGCTAACATGCTGGCTACAGCTGGTGTTATGGAGCCGATTACAGCACTTTTATCAGCACCAATAGTTTGAATGGCGTAACTGTAGGTAATGCTGGCAAAAACGCCAACCCCCAATCCTTGTACCAAAATAAATGGCAATGCATCGTCCAGGGTGAATTGGCCGATATTGGTCGGTAATACGCCGCATAAAACGAGTGCCACCAGAATAATGAACGAAGGTATGCAGAGCAAAATAGTGCAGCCGATAGCGTCCATCCCTACTTTGCGCAAGCCCAGAGTATAAAAGGCCCACAAAGAACTTGCGCCTAACAGAATGACGGAACCTTCTAATACGCTGCTGCGTAAATTTTGTAAATCAGACCACAGCAAAGCAACGATGCCGATACTGATCAGCATTAAACAAAAGTTCTTCCACATGGATGCTTTTTGCGCGTAAAGAATGTAAGCCAGCAGCGCAACAAAAATGGGCGCTGCACCGGGAACCAACGCGCCTACATAAGCCGCTGATGTGGTGGAACCACCGATGGAGGCGGCGTAGAAAAAAGGTAAGCCGCTGCCGACGAGTATCATCAAAACGTGCACCGGATTTAGCGATGACAGTTTCGCCCAGCGAGCTGGCAAAAATGGAAGCAATAACAGTGAAGGAATGCCGAAGCGTAGTAACGCTACATCAGCCGTTGTCAGTGGCGATTTTCCTATGGAGCGTATGCTTAAGACGAAGCCAGCCCAGATAAGCATGGTGATGAAGATGGCGATGTACCCGTTTCGGTGGGACGTTTTAGTATTCATTTTTGTTTACTTTTTATTGAATTTATCTGCACTGCGAAAATTTATTTTTGTTGATACTGCGTAGCCCCATATAAAACTTCTTTCTCTTCTTTGGTGAAAGAGGGCTTGCGCAAATCAGCCAGTATTTTTACGCCGCGTTGTACAGCAGGGCGTTCATTAATCGTCTCAAACCAACGTTGTACATGAGGGAAATCTGTCCAATCCATTCCTCTGTTGTGTGATGAGCGTGCCCAGGGAAAGGTGGCGATGTCGGCGATGGTGTACTCATTGCCAGCCAAATAGGTGGTTTGCGCTAATTGTTTATCCATGACGCCATATAAGCGTCGTGCTTCGTTGGTGTAACGGTCAATGGCATGGGAAATAATCTCTGGCGCACTATTGCGAAAGTAATTCAGCTGGCCGAACATGGGGCCAACGCTGGCCATTTGAAACATCAGCCATTGCAGTGTGTTGTACTTTTCATGCGTAGTGTTGCCTAAAAAACGTCCTGTTTTTCCAGCCAGATAAAGCAAAATCGCACCCGATTCAAACAGGGAAATTGGCTTGCCATCCGGGCCATCAGAATCCACCATCGCGGGTATTTTATTGTTAGGTGAAATGCGTAAAAAATCCGGTTTGAACTGGTCACCAGCACCAATGTCAATAGGTGTGACGTGGTACTTTAATCCGCATTCTTCCAGCATGATGTGAATTTTGTGACCGTTGGGCGTTGCCCATGAATAGAGTTCAATCATTCTTTACTCCGATCGGTTTGTTTTCATTCAAGGCCATGATGCCGGTGATTAAGCGATACGCTTTCCATAACCAGGCGCAAACCCAAAGAATGATCGCAAAAGGAATGCCGATGATGGTGATGAATAATATCCAGCCAACGATAACGCAGGCCAGATAAATCCAAAACGACGAAATTTGCCAGTTGTGGTGGCTGTATACAAATGTGCCTGCCGCATCGCCGCGTTTGATGTAGCTCAAAATGACGGGAATAAATGAAAGCGCGCCTAGCGTGAACAACATGCTGACGGCGTGAAAAATGTAGAACCACCAGGCGAAATTTTTGATGGATTGTAGTTTGTTATCGAAGATCAGGTCTTGTGGCATTGTTGTTCCTTTTTAAATATGCAAATTATTTATTTAATTTTCGTTCCTATGATCGTCATTCCCGCGTAGGCGGGAATCCAGTGGCACGGGGTGCCTTCGATTTTGGCAATATCATGATTTTTGTTGATATGGAGATGACGATTTGAGGGAATTTTTTTGGTTCTCCATTGTGATCCTTTTTTTTGTCACCTGAGCAATGTTGGCGTTGAAGGCACTCCGTGCCACTGGATTCCCGCCTGCGCGAGAATGACGGTGGAACGAGCGCAGGAACGACGAAAAAAACGTGTAACAAAGCAGAAGACTCAAAACAAATTCAACAAACCATCCAACCCAACAAAATTCAATGCCACATCAGCCTTAACACGAACTACTGGTTTGGCACGAAACGCGACAGACAATCCGGCAATTTCCATCATCGCTAAATCGTTTGCACCATCACCAATAACAATTACTTCATCTGGTGCAATTCCTGATTCCACGCAAATTCTTTCTACGGCGCGACGTTTTTCTTCTGCGTCGACAATATCACCTGTGATGTATCCGGTCAGTTTGTCGTCGATAATTTCTAATTGATTTGACTGGCTGTAATCTAAATTCAGTCTGGACTTTATGCGATCGGTAAAAAAGGTAAACCCACCGGAAACTAATAACGTTTTAAGGCCAGCGGATTGCATGGCGCGCACCAAGTTTTCTGCGCCAGGGGAAAATTTAAGCCGTTCATCATAAACGCGTTGTAAGGCTGCCGCAGGCAATCCTTTTAGCAACGCAACGCGGCGTGTCAAACTTTCTGCAAAGGCGATTTCACCACGCATCGCTGCTTCGGTAATTGCGGCGACTTGCGGTTTTAATCCTTGCATATCTGCTATTTCGTCGATGCATTCGATGGTAATTAACGTGGAATCCATGTCCATTGCCAGTAACTTAAAATCGGTTAGTTTTTTATTGGATGTGCTCCAATAAACATCGACTTGTTCTTGATAAGCTAGCTGGTTGAGTTTTTCCTGATCGAAAAAAGTGATGTCAACACAACGCACGCAATGCGCAGACAATTCAACAATCTGTTGAGGCGTGACTAAGCTTGCTATGCGACGCAAGCTGGTGATGTCAGCGGATAAGCTTTGTAAAATTAAATTCATTGGTAGTTTTAAAATTGTGTGATGTTACTTCCTACTCATGAACTCCAATAATGACGTGAATGTCGAGAGCTTTTTTTACCGTCATTCCCGCGGCTTTTGGCGGGAACCCAGTGGCGTTCGTTGCTTTGTGAACAGCCCGGCAAATTAACGAACGCCACTGGATCCCCGCCAAAAGCCGCGGGGACGACGGAGTCTGGGTTCATGGGCTCAATTCGGTCGAACAACGGGCAACCGGGTTCTCTCCCGCGAAACGGGAGAGGGAGCTAAAAACTCAATGCACGAATCGCCGCCTTAATCTGCCCAACCCGCGCCGCTAAATCAGGCATGGTCGCTGTGATGCGTAACTTATCCTGACCATGCAATTTAATATGACGATTCTTTTGAATTAATTCGATGATACGTAACGGATCAACCGGTGGTTTTTCCACAAACTGTAATACCGCCGCATCAGTATGTGCATCAATTTTAAAAATGCCTACTGACTTAGCCAGCACGCGTAACCGGTGCGTTTCAATTAATGCTTTGACTGGTTCGGGCAACTTGCCAAAGCGGTCAATTAACTCTTCATGCAATTTGTCTATTGCATCAAAACTGCCGGCATTGGAAAGACGTTTGTACAAAGATAACCGTTCGTGTACATCACCGCAAAATTCGTTAGGAAGCAGGGCAGGCGTATGTAGATTGATTTCTGTTGTAGTCGCTAATGGCGCAGCTAAATCTGGCTCTTTTCCTTCTTTCAGACAACGTACCGCTTCGCTTAACATTTCTGAATATAGTTGAAAACCAATCTCAATCATTTCGCCAGACTGATCGTCGCCCAACACTTCACCTGCGCCGCGAATTTCTAAATCATGCATTGCCAGATAAAAGCCGCTACCCAGTTCTTCCATTTGCACAATAGCGTCTAAGCGGCGTTGTGCTAACTTGGTTAATCCTTTCACATCCGTCACTAATAAATAAGCATAAGCCTGATGATGTGACCGGCCAACCCGACCACGTAATTGATGCAATTGCGCCAGCCCAAATTTATCGGCGCGATGCATGATGATGGTGTTAGCTGTGGGAACGTCAATCCCGGTTTCGATGATTGTGGTGCATAGCAAAATGTTGTGACGTTGCGCGACAAAGTCACGCATCACTTTTTCCAGATCGCGTTCATGCATTTGTCCGTGTGCTACCGCGATGCGTGCTTCAGGCAATAATTTTTCCAGCATGGCTTTGCGGTTTTGTATCGTGTCTACTTCATTGTGCAAAAAGTACACCTGACCGCCGCGTTTTAATTCGCGCAGACAAGCTTCGCGCACAATGGATTCATCTTCACTGCGTACAAACGTTTTGATGGATAAACGTTTCTGTGGCGCGGTGGCGATAATGGAAAAATCACGCAAACCTTCTAACGCCATGCCGAGCGTGCGTGGGATTGGTGTGGCAGTTAATGTCAACACATCGACTTCAGCGCGCAACGCCTTGAGCGTTTCTTTCTGGCGTACACCGAAGCGATGTTCTTCATCAATGATGACTAAACCGAGCCGGCTAAATTGAACATCGTTGGATAACAGTTTGTGTGTGCCGATCACAATATCAACGGTGCCGTCATTCATACCTTTGATGGCGGCGGCGATTTCTTTACCGCTTCTGAAACGGGATAATTCAGCGATTTTTACTGGCCAGTCAGCAAAACGATCTGCAAAAGTTTGCGCATGTTGTTCGGCTAACAGCGTGGTCGGCGCCAAAATGGCGACTTGTTTTCCGCCCATCACCGCGATAAATGCAGCACGTAATGCGACTTCGGTTTTACCAAATCCAACGTCCCCACAAATTAAACGGTCCATGGGTTTGCCGGATGTCATGTCCTTCACTACGGCGTTAATGGCGGCGGCCTGATCGACAGTCTCTTCAAAACCAAAACTCTCTGCAAAGGCAAGATAATCATGCGCGGAGTAGTCAAAAGCATGTCCCTCGCGTAGCGCCCGGCGTGCATATAAATTGAGAAGCTCGGCCGCTGTGTCGTGACATTGTTGAGCGGCTTTACGTTTGGCTTTTTCCCACGCACCGGAACCCAGCATGTGCAATGGCGCATCTTCTTGTGATGCGCCGGAATAGCGTGAGATGACATGTAATTGTGAAACGGGTACATAGAGTTTGGTTTCTTTAGCGTATTCCAAATGCAAAAATTCGGTTTCGCCTTCACCTAAATCCATGGCGACTAAACCGTGGTAACGACCAATGCCGTAATTCACATGCACTACCGGGTCCCCGATTTTAAGTTCGGATAAATCCCGCACCATCGCTTCAACTTGTGTTGCACCTTCCTGATTTTTTCGCTTTGACGTCTGGCGCACAACGTTAGCGTAAAGCTCGGTTTCGGTGATGAAGCTAAATCCGTTCTCTAAACTAAATCCGGAATAAAGTGGGGCAACGCCCAACATCAATGGCACGGTGCCGGTAATAAAGTCAGTCAGGCTGTCACAAATAACCGGATGCAAATCGTATTCGTTGAAATACTGTTGCAACGTTTCGCGTCGCCCGTTCGATTCGGCGCAGATCAGTACGCGTTGCCTGGTTTGCAGCAAATAAGAACGCAGATTGGCGAGCGGGTCATCTAAGCGACGATTAACGGCGATGTTGGGCAACGGGGTGGAAAATGCCGTATCGGTTTCCGCAGTTTGTACAGACGCTGATTTGATGATGTAACGTCCATAAGGCTTAGCCAAAGTAAAAAAATCTTCATCGCGCAAAAATAACGCTTCCGGTTTTAATACCGGACGTTCGCGATCCGAATTTAAAAATGTATAGCGCGATTGTGTATCTGTCCAAAAGCGTTTAATCGCTGCGTCGATTTCGCCTAGCATGCAAATGCAAGCTGATTCAGGCAAATAATCAAACAGTGTCGCGGTCTGTTTAAAAAAGAGCGGTAAATAATATTCAATACCGGCAGAGGCAATACCGCTTCCAATGTCTTTATAAATGCGGGTGCGTGATGGATCGCCTTCAAACTCTTCACGCCAACGTTGACGAAATGCAGTACGCGCATCGTCATCCATGGGGAATTCACGTCCCGGTAACAAGCGTACTTCGGTGACTGGGTAAATAGTGCGCTGCGTATCGGCATCAAAGGTGCGGATGGTTTCTATGGTGTCGCCAAATAAATCTAAGCGGTAAGGCAGGGATGATCCCATCGGGAATAAATCAATTAAACCGCCACGCACGGCATATTCGCCGGGTGACATGACCTGGCTTACATGACTGTATCCCGCTAACGTGAGTTGTGCTTTGAGTTGCGCTTCGTTCAGCGTTGCGCCTTGCTTAAAAAAGAAGGTGTATCCGGCCAGAAAGGAAGGTGGCGCCATGCGTAACAAGGCGGTAGAAACGGGCACGATTAATACATCGGACTGACCATGTCCTACTTCATACAAGGTGGCTAAACGTTCGGAAACCAAATCCTGATGCGGCGAAAATGCGTCGTACGGTAAGGTTTCCCAATCGGGTAATACATGACAACGCAATTGGACGTCGTTTCCAAACCAGCTGATCTCCGATTGCAAACGTTGCGCGTCTGTCGCATCGGCTACAAAAATGGTTAAGAGTCGTTGCTGCGATTTAAGCGTGTGCGCAATTTGACTTAATGCGTAAGAATCTGCGGAACCGTGTAATGCTGGAAGCTTGAATGAAAAACCTGATTTGGGTGGCGTGAGCAGATCAAATGACATTGGTTGGTTTTAATGATTTGGAGAAGATGGTTTCGTAGGGTGGGCACGCTTTTGCGCCCACCATGGTTGATCAAACTTATTTTTCGTTTTAATCCGATGGTTGATTAACCATTTCGCTTTGTTAAACTTTCCTCATATCTCAACGATGGTGGGCAAAAAAGCGTGCCCACCCTACGAAAGAAACTGCTTTGTATTTGCAGTGAGTTTGCCCTTACAATAGCCGGCTATTATAAACCACCGGATAAGCCACCGAAGCTTGTCCATTTAAATTGAATCCCACAGCTCCTCCCCGTTATTTCGCTTTAATTCCCGCTGCTGGTGTCGGTACCAGAATGGCGGCGCCTTGTCCTAAACAATATTTATCTCTCGCCGGAAAAAGCATGTTGCAGCACAGCGTGACGGCATTTTTGCAGCATCGTCAGATAGCACATGTCTTTGTGGTGGTGAGTCGTGATGATGGTTACGTAACTAACGAGTTGCAATCCGATCCACGTTTAACTGTTTTGTTTTGTGGTGGTGCATCTCGTTCCGAATCGGTGCTGAATGGTTTGCTGGCAATGCAAACTGAGGCGGATGCTTCTGATTGGGTGTTAGTACACGACGCAGCCAGGCCAGGATTGAATCAGGTTCTGATCAGCCGTTTGATCGATACGGTTGGGGTAGATGAAGTCGGTGGATTATTAGCATTGCCGGTGGTTGATACGGTTAAACAAGTATCCGAAAATAAAGTGACGACGGTTGCACGTGAAGGTTTGTGGCTGGCGCAAACACCGCAGATGTTTCGACATGGTCAGTTGCTGAGTGCTTTGGCTCAGGTAAAAAACCAGGAAATAACGGATGAAGCCAGCGCCATAGAAATGAGCGGGTTGAGTCCTAAATTGGTTGTTGGTCATTGGTGTAACACTAAAATTACGCGGCCGGAAGAGTTGAAGTTGATTGAAACCTGGTTAAAAAATAATGAATAATTCTCCGCCCAATTTTCGTATCGGCCAAGGTTACGACTGTCATGCATTGGTTGAAAACAGAAAGCTCATCATCGGTGGCGTGACGATTCCACATCAAACCGGTTTAGCTGGTCATTCCGATGCGGATGTTTTACTGCACGCTATTACAGATGCGCTGTTTGGCGCCGCTGGTTTGGGAGATATCGGCCGTCATTTTCCTGATACCGATGCGCAATTTCGTGGCGCAGATTCGCGTGTGTTGTTGCGTGAGGCAATGAAGCGTGTCCAGGCTGCCGGTTTTGCAGTGGGAAATTTAGATGCCACGATTATTGCGCAAGCGCCTAAAATGGCGCCGCATATTTCAGGAATGGTTCAACATATTGCTGAAGATTTGCAGGTGCCGGTCGGGAGCGTCAATATCAAAGCTAAAACCAATGAAAAATTGGGTTATCTGGGGCGTGAAGAAGGCATCGCTGCGGAAGCGGTTGTGTTGGTTTATCGCTTAAGCACAGTAACCGCAGATTGAAGAGCGCATAATTATCATTACTCCATTTTTTAAAAAAGGCATCATCATGAGTACCGAACAACTTAAAGAATCACTAAAAAAATTACATGAAAGTATCAAGAATACCGATACGGTAGATGCGGAATTGTCTGATTTGTTATCTGAGTTAAACGAAGATATTCACCAGTTACTCAGTAAAGAGCGCCCCGAGGAAGATGCATTGAGTAACTTAGGAGAACGTACTTTATCGTTGTCGGCCAAATTTGCAGCTCAAAATCCCCGTTTGGAATTGGGACTGCGTGAATTGGCCGATGCGCTGGCGCGGATGGGAATTTAATTGGTTTCTAACCCGTAATCTTGAATGGCGAGGGGTATAGCTGTAATTTTTTTATGTATTTAATTTAACAGGAGAAGCAACTATGTTGACACGCGAACAGCAAATCGCAGCGCTACAAAAAGATTGGGATACTAATCCACGCTGGACAGGTATCAAAAGAAATTACACCGCTGCCGATGTGGTGCGTTTGCGCGGGTCTGTTTCTGTTGAACATACGCTGGCTAAAAATGGTGCGATGAAGTTGTGGGATCTGGTCAATAACGAACCGTTTGTGAATGCATTAGGTGCGCTTACCGGTAACCAGGCAATGCAACAAATCAAAGCAGGTTTGAAGGCGATTTATTTGTCTGGCTGGCAAGTTGCCGGTGACGCCAACGTGGCTGGTGAAATGTATCCGGATCAATCGTTGTATCCGGCCAATTCGGTACCGTTAGTCGTGAAACGAATCAACAATACATTGACGCGCGCTGATCAGATTCAATGGTCAGAAGGCGAGGGTAATATCGATTATTTTGCACCAATTGTGGCTGATGCCGAAGCGGGTTTTGGTGGCGTGTTGAATGCATTTGAATTGATGAAGTCCATGATTGAAGCTGGTGCGTCTGGCGTGCATTTTGAAGATCAGTTAGCGTCAGTTAAAAAATGCGGCCACATGGGCGGCAAAGTATTGGTGCCAACGCGTGAAGCAGTTGAAAAATTGAATGCCGCACGTTTAGCTGCTGACGTGATGGGCGTGCCAACTGTCTTGTTAGCGCGTACCGATGCGGAAGCGGCGGATTTGCTGACTTCCGACGTGGATGCTAATGACCAGCCATTTTTAACTGGTGAGCGCACCGTGGAAGGTTTCTATAAAACGAAACCAGGTTTGCAACAATCCATTTCGCGCGGTTTAGCTTATGCAGAATATGCAGACATGATCTGGTGTGAAACGGGCAAACCGGATTTGGATTTTGCTAAGAAATTTGCGGATGCGATTCATGCCAAATTCCCGGGTAAATTGCTGGCCTATAACTGCTCGCCGTCATTTAACTGGAAGAAGAATTTAGACGATGCAACGATAGCTAAATTCCAAAAAGAATTGGGCGCAATGGGCTACAAATTCCAATTTATTACGCTGGCCGGTTTCCATGCCTTGAATTACGGTATGTTTAATTTGGCGCACGGTTATGCACGACGTCAAATGTCAGCGTTTGTTGAATTGCAAGAAGCCGAATTTGCTGCCGCAGAAAAAGGCTTTACTGCTGTTAAGCATCAACGGGAAGTTGGAACGGGATATTTTGACGCAGTGACTCAGGTGATTCAGCAAGGGAAATCATCAACCACCGCTTTGCATGGATCTACCGAAAATGAGCAGTTTTGATGGCAAAAAAGAGTTAATTAAAGTAGTAAATTACAGTAGCGATACATCGTTATTGTTTAGCAAAAACCGCATCTGACCAATGCGGTTTTTTTGTTTTGGGCAGTCAACAACAGTAAACGTTCAAAGCAATCGCATGACCTGTGGATTCCCCCAATAGAACAATAACTGGCGCGAGCGTACAGTCCGGCCCGATGCAATATCCGCTCTAAATTGTAGTCGATACAATATTAGCTACTGCAGGTGTAAAAATTAACCTTATTAAAAAAAGTCATTCGAATGCAATCTCATCAATCCTCCGGCCCCGTTTTTACCTCCGCCAGCAATTCACCTTATTTTGACGCTGTTACCGTCCCTGAGAATCCCTATTTTCCCCCGCCATGCTCCAATCACATGAATAGCAATCAGATTAATTTGGAAAATAAGTCATTAGCGATATTAATCAATCAGACTATGCTGGATATTTTGGAACGCATGAGCATTCCGTTACAGGTGGGAGAAAGTACAAAACACATCGACGAGGTTAGCAAGCAGGACGCGGAGAGATTACCCATTCAGACTCCTCCAAATAACAGGGAGGGTGATAACACGGTGTCGTTGGCAGAGGAAAGTCAAATTGGAGTGAGCGGAAATGAGATTAATTCGAAAAACTCAGAATTACTCAACTATTTTTTTGGAAATGCTGTCAACAATAGCAGAGCTCAGTTGAGAGATATTACCAACAGCACGAACATTCCAATGGCCAGGGAAAGTGAAAATCACCCGGATGAGGTTAACTCGACAAACACAACGTTACAGGGGCAACTCTTTTTGGATGTCGATATTGCAAATCCCTTACTTAAAACTGAAGACAGTCGGAGGCAGAATAAATGGGAAAAACATCAGAGTAATGCGGCGTTGCTAAACGCTACCGGAATTGGACTGGTTGAGAATCAAACCTCGCAGAAAAATAAGCAGAATTGCATCATTAGTTAAGTGCCTGAGAGAAAATCCCGTCAGGGTTGCCCCATCAAATTTAAACTCATCCCCCGTCAAACCGTCATTCCCTCGCGGGAACGACGTCACTGTGTATTCAGCGCATCATAGAATTCGGCCTTTAATAGTGAATTCCGGTAGAATGCCGGATTTACTTTATTAACAATTTCTGGTCGGCAACACGCGTGCTGACCACTTTAGCGGCTTAGTGAATACCATTCGTGAATAACATTCGTAACTTCTCCATCATTGCCCACATCGACCACGGAAAATCGACGTTAGCTGACCGTATCATCCAACTTTGCGGAGGCCTGTCTGATCGTGAAATGGAAGCGCAAGTGCTTGATTCCATGGATATTGAACGCGAACGCGGCATTACTATTAAGGCCCAAACGGCGGCGTTGAGTTACAAAGCGCGCGATGGACAAATCTACAATCTTAATTTGATTGACACGCCAGGCCACGTTGACTTTAGCTACGAAGTCAGTCGTTCGCTTTCTGCCTGCGAAGGCGCTTTGCTGGTGGTTGATGCTTCTCAGGGTGTTGAGGCACAAACGGTCGCCAATTGCTATACCGCTATTGAATTAGGTGTGGAAGTCGTACCGGTTTTAAACAAAATCGACCTTCCGTCCGCTGATCCGGAAAGTGCCGCGCGTGAAATTGAAGAAGTAATCGGCATTGATGCCACCGACGCCGTGCATTGCTCAGCTAAAACCGGTCTGGGTGTGATTGACGTCATTGAATCGTTAATTGCAAAAGTGCCATCACCCAAAGGCGATATAGATGCGCCGTTACAAGCATTAATTGTTGATTCCTGGTTTGATAATTACGTCGGTGTGGTGATGTTGGTGCGCGTGATGAACGGTACGTTACGTCCAAAAGATAAAATTTTGCTCATGGCCAATGGGTCTCAGCATCTGGTTGAAAGCGTTGGTGTATTTACACCTAAATCGCTCACGCGTGAATCGTTAAAAGCCGGGCAAGTTGGTTTCGTCATTGCTGGTATCAAGGAATTAAAGGCGGCAAAAGTAGGTGATACCGTCACGTTGCTGTCTAAACCTGCGACGCAGCCTTTGCCAGGTTTTAAAGAGGTACAGCCGCAAGTATTTGCTGGTTTATTCCCGGTAGAAGCTAATCAATACGAGGCGTTGCGCGACTCGTTAGAAAAACTCCAATTAAATGACGCTGCTCTGCAATATGAGCCGGAAGTATCGCAAGCCTTAGGCTTTGGATTTCGTTGTGGATTTTTAGGTTTGTTGCACATGGAAATTGTGCAAGAACGCCTGGAGCGCGAATTTGATATGGATTTAATCACCACGGCGCCGACGGTGATCTATGAAGTAGTGCAGGGCGATGGCTCAATTTTATTGGTGGATAACCCGTCAAAAATGCCTGACCCGTCGCGCATTGAAGAAGTGCGCGAGCCCATCGTGACAGTCAATTTGTATATGCCACAAGAATATGTGGGTTCAGTCATTACCTTATGTACCGGCAAACGTGGTGTTCAACTGGATATGAGTTATCACGGCCGCCAGGTGAAATTAACCTATGAAATGCCGATGGCCGAAATCGTGTTGGATTTCTTTGACCGGCTCAAATCAACCTCCCGCGGTTATGCCTCGATGGATTATGAGTTCAAAGAATATCGCGCTGCTGATGTGGTTAAAGTAGATATGCTGATCAACGGCGAAAAAGTGGATGCCTTAGCAATTATTGTGCATCGCGCAAACAGTCAATACCGTGGACGTGCTGTTGCAGCCAAAATGCGTGAACTGATTCCACGTCAGATGTTTGATGTTGCTATTCAGGCAGCTATTGGTGCTAATATCATTTCCCGCGAGAACGTAAAAGCATTACGTAAAAATGTATTAGCAAAGTGCTACGGCGGCGATATCAGTCGTAAGCGCAAACTGTTGGAAAAACAAAAAGCCGGTAAAAAACGCATGAAGCAAGTTGGTTCGGTAGAAATACCGCAAGAAGCATTCCTGGCAATCTTACAAGTGGACGACAAATGACTCTCCAAGCTATCCTGGGCAATTTCGCATTAATTCTATTTATCTTGACGGTAATTACCGGTGTGATCTGGTTTTTCGATCGCTTCGTATTGGCAAAAAGAAGAAAAGCCGCAGTTGACGCCGCTTTGGCTGAATTTGACGCACGTCGTGCCAAATTGAGTGCAGAAGGGTTGAAATTAGAAAGCAATAAATGGGGACCAGAAGCGCGTGAAGGACTAAAAGCAAACTTACTCAAACAACCTGCCTGGGTTGAATACACGGGAAGCTTCTTTCCGGTCATTTTGCTGGTATTTTGCTTGCGTTCATTCTTATATGAGCCTTTTAAAATTCCCACCAGTTCCATGTTTCCCACGCTCATTGTCGGGGATTTGATCCTCGTCAATAAATTTACTTATGGTATTCGGTTGCCAATAATTAACAAAAAGATTATTGATATTAACGAGCCGAAACGTGGGGATGTCATGGTGTTCAAGTATCCCAGAGATATGTCGCTGGATTACATTAAACGGGTGATTGGTGTGCCCGGTGATAAAATTACCTACAAAAACAAGCGCTTAATCATCAACGGAGAAGAGTTAACCTACAAAGAGTTACCCGATTTTTTGGATGAAGAACGGCTTACTTATGTGAAGCGTTATGAAGAGGATTTGACGGGTGCTGAGCATCAGATTTTAATTGACGACCGGGCGCCGGCTTATGTGGACGGGCCGCATGACTTTCCCTATAGCGAATTATGTAGTTACGATATTGAAGGGTTTACCTGTACCGTACCAAAAGGTAACTATTTCATGATGGGTGATAACCGGGATAATAGTGCGGATAGTCGTTATTGGGGATTTGTACCGGAAGAAAATATTGTTGGCAGAGCATTTGGAATATGGATGAATCAGTACGTCATCACTAATTTTGATTTTAGTAAGTTAAAGCGTATAGGAAGTTTTCAATAAAGTAGAGCCTGAATAAGCCTTAATAAAACGATATCTCAACATGGAGAAAAATATGGTTGGTTTTCCTGATAATTTACGTAAGCAGCGTGGTCTTTCACTATCGGGTCTTATCTTAGCTTTAATAGTCATTGGCTTAGCTGCTGTTCTTGGAATGCAGGTTGTGCCAGCCGTAGTTGAATTTCAAAGCATCAAAAAGGCCATTGCAGATGCGCGTAATAAAGGGTCTAGCGCGGCAGAAATTGAAGCTGCATTTAATAAGCAGGCGAATGCCGGTTATATCACTTCAATCAGAGGAAAAGATCTGACCATAGTCCGGGAAAATGGGGAATATGTGGTGAGCTTTGCGTATGACAAAAAGCTGCCTTTAATTGGTCCTGCAAGTTTGTTACTGGAATTTTCAGGTAGTACAGATAAACATTAAGTTTCTATAAATAAGCCCGCGCATGGATGATACGTTACTGCAAAATCGACTTGGTCACGTTTTTAAAGATGTGGCCTTATTGCGTCAGGCTTTAACACACCGTAGCCATAGTGTTCTACATAACGAGCGCCTGGAATTTTTAGGCGATTCTGTTTTAAACTGCGTGGTTGCTTCGCTCCTGTTTCAAAAATATAAGACGATTGATGAAGGCGATTTGTCACGTGTGCGAGCGAATCTGGTGAAACAGCAGTCATTGTATGAAATTGCGTTGCGGCTGGAGCTGGCACAATTTTTACGCTTAGGAGAAGGGGAGTTGAAGTCAGGTGGATTTCGTCGCCCGTCGATTCTTGCCGATACGTTAGAAGCACTCATCGGCGCGATTTTTCTTGACGCCGGATTTAACGTAGCCAGAGATGTCATCTTTGGATTGTACGAGCCGATACTTGAGACGGTTGATCCCGCTACCTTGGGCAAAGATGCCAAAACTTTATTGCAGGAATATTTGCAAAGTAAAAAAATTTCGCTACCGGTATATACCGTAGCGGCGACACATGGCGTTGCGCATAATCAGGAATTTGAAGTGGAATGCGCTATTCCGAAGCTGGATATTAAAGTGTTCGGAACTGGTCGTAGTCGTCGTGCCGGCGAACAGGCCGCAGCTAAAATGGCCTTTGAGGCAGCATTAACCATGTTGGTTAAGTCACCCGCGGCGAAACGAAAATCCAAACCCCGTGCTACCCAGTTAAAGTTAGCTGGAATTGCTACCGAGCAGAAAGATCCTGCTGCTACAGACAAAGCAAAAAGTTCTTCATCCACTGCGAGTCCGGACTCCACAACACCCGTCGTTGCACCCGACACTCACCCCAAAAAAGCATGACCGATAAACTTTCAACTGATTTACCCGCCGGCGAATTTAAATGTGGATATGTAGCAATCGTTGGCCGTCCCAACGTCGGTAAATCAACTTTGATGAATGCGCTGATTGGCACCAAGGTCAGCATTACCTCACGCAAAGCGCAAACTACCCGCCACCGTATTACAGGTATTCAAACCAAAGATCAGACGCAATTTGTTTATGTCGATACGCCCGGTTTTCAGACCAAACATTCCAATGCGCTCAATCGCACCTTAAATCGCACAGTAACGACGACGCTGACTGCGGTTGATGTCGTTTTGTACGTAGTGGAAGCCGGGATGTTTTCGCAAGCGGATATTTCAGTGCTTGAACTTTTACCGAAAAATATTCCCTGTATTTTGGTGATCAATAAGGCGGATCACATTAAAGATAAAGCGGTCTTGATGCCTTTCGCTGCACAAGTCGCCGGTCGGTTTAATTTTGCTGCCATTGTTCCGGTATCCGCTAAACAGGGTTTTCAGTTAGATAGTTTAGAAGCTGAAGTGAAAAAGCATCTGCCGGTTAATCCGCCTATGTTTGGGGAAGATGACATTACGGATAAAAGTGAAAAATTTCTGGCCGCTGAAATTGTGCGTGAAAAAGTGTTTCGTTTTGTCGGAGATGAATTACCTTACACCAGCACAGTGATCGTTGAAAAGTTTGAGCAAGAAGGTAATCTGCGACGCATTTTTGTCGCTATTCTGGTTGACCGCGCCGGACACAAAGCGATGTTAATTGGGAAAAAGGGTGAGCGTTTAAAAGAAATTTCCACCCAATCGCGACAAGACATGGAAAAACTATTTGGCGGTCCTGTTTTTCTGGAAATTTGGGTCAAAGTAAAATCCGGCTGGGCTGACAATGAGGCCGGTTTGCGTGCTTACGGTTACGAATAACTTAGTTACGTAAATTTATTTCCTATGACGGATGCCGTTGATACACCAATAACCGCCACGCTAAATCCCGCTCAGGGATCCAATCCGGTCAGACTCCCAGCTACCGCGATGGCAGCACGTCCGTTTCGGGTCCAATCTCAACCCGGTTTTGTCTTACATAGTTACCCCTACAAAGAAACCAGCTTAATTATTGATGTGTTCAGTCGTCAATATGGCCGCGTTGCCTTACTCGCTAAGGGCGCAAAACGGCCCCATTCACAACTACGCGGAGTTTTGCAAACTTTTCAGCCATTAACATTTTCATGGAGTGGCAAATCCGAATTGCAAACGCTCACCGCAGCTGAATGGGTTGGCGGCATGCTTCCGTTAGAAAAAAATACGCTCTTATGCGGTTTTTATTTAAATGAAATCATCATTAAATTAATTCAGCGTGATGATCCTCAACCCTTGTTGTTTGATGACTATGTCGCCACAATAAATCAATTAGCGCATGCCGAATCGGCAGCGATTGTGTTGCGTAAATTTGAGTTGAATTTACTGAAAACGGCAGGTGTTGTGAACGATTTATCTTTTTGTACAAAACAGCGTGCGTCGGTTTTTCCAGAAATTCTTTATACCGTTGATCCTGAGGCTGGAACAAGACCAGTGCAGGAAAATGAAACAGTAATCAAAGTACACGGTAAAACACTACTTGATATGCAAGCGCAAGATTATTCTGACATCAACACGCAGCAGCAAAGTAAATTGTTAATGCGCTCTTTGTTGGCGCATCATTTACACGGCATGCCAATTCATACCCGACAAATTTTAATGGACTTACAAAATTTATGAATATTCATACGTTGGAACTTGGCGTCAATATTGATCATGTGGCGACATTACGCAACGCACGAGGCACGATTTATCCCGATCCAATTCAGGCCGCTATATCGGCAGAACATGCCGGTGCGGATGTCATTACCTTACATTTGCGCGAAGATCGCCGGCATATTAAAGATGCTGATGTGCGCGCCATCCGGCCACAATTAATTACCCGGATGAATCTGGAAGCCGCAGTCACAACAGAAATGATCGATTTTGCCTGTGAGATAAAACCGCATGATGTTTGCTTAGTACCGGAACATCGCGCCGAAGTGACAACCGAAGGCGGGTTAGATGTCGTAAAAAACTTCGTGCAAGTTCAAGCTGCGGTGAAACAACTTCAGGCGCAGGGAATCAGAGTCAGTCTGTTTATTGACGCGGATGAGGCGCAAATCCAAGCTGCCACCGAAACAGGTGCTTTAGCAATTGAAATTCATACCGGTCGTTATGCCGACGCAGTAAATCAAGAAGAGCAGCAATCCGAATTAGCACGTATTAAGCACGGTGTTTTATTGGGTATTCGACGCGGCTTGCGGGTCAATGCCGGTCATGGTCTGCATTACACGAATGTGCAGGCAATTGCGGCTATTGTTGATATCAGCGAATTAAATATCGGACATGCCATTGTGGCGCAAGCTGTTTTTGTTGGTTGGGAAAAAGCGGTGCGTGATATGAAAGCGATTATGGTGAGTGCGCGATTGGGCATCAAACCAGGAGTCTGATGTGATCTACGGTATTGGAACCGATATTGTGCAAACTAAGCGCATCGCTGAAACACTGGCGCGTGCGGGTGAGCGTTTTGCAGAAAAAATACTAGGTGCTGAAGAACATAAAGAATACCAACAACGACGTGCCCATGTGGAGTTACGCGGCTTGCATTATCTGTGCAATCGTTTTGCCGCAAAAGAAGCATTCTCAAAAGCGCTGGGTTTAGGAATGAGGGAACTTGTGAGCTGGCATGCTCTTCAAGTAGTGAATGATTTGAATGGCGCTCCTCAGATTGTAACGAATGGCGCGTTGGCTGAATTCATGAAAAATAATCAGCTGACGGTTAAAGTATCGTTGAGCGATGAAGTTGATTATTCATTGGCTTTTGTGATCGTTGAAAAAAATGATTCGCTGGTGCAGGTTTTGTAGGGGGGGCACGCTTCCCCCGATAAATGCACTCGAGGACATGTTTGCGCCCTCGCGGTATCGTTAATAAACCGGCGCACCTCTTAAGAATTTAATCAATCAACCAACCGCGTGGGCACAAAAGCGTGCCCACCCTACGAGTAAGTAGTTTCATACCATGCCTGAAACCACCCCAGAACGTTTGCTCTTATTAGAAACCGTTTCCAAACTTCCCAATTTACCAGGCGTATATCGTTACCTGGATGCAAACGGCAATGTGCTGTACGTCGGCAAAGCGCGCGATTTAAAAAAACGCGTGAGTAGTTATTTTCAAAAAAACTTAGCCAGCCCAAGAATTGCGTTAATGGTGGATAAGATAGTTAAATTAGAAACCACCGTAACGCGCAGCGAAGCTGAAGCACTCATTCTGGAAAATAATTTAATCAAGGCGCTGCAACCTCGCTTTAATATTTTATTCCGCGATGATAAATCGTATCCGTATTTAAAAATAACCGGACAAGCTGTGCCGCGCATGGTGTATTACCGCGGTGCCATCGACAAAAACAATCAGTATTTTGGACCGTTCCCAAGTGCCTGGGCAGTAAAAGAGTCCATACAAATTCTGCAAAAAGTTTTTCAATTACGTAGTTGCGAAGACAGTGTGTTTGCGAATCGCACACGCCCTTGTTTGCTACATCAAATTCACCGTTGCAGCGCACCGTGTGTTGGTTTTATTAGTAAGGATGAGTATGCTGCCGACGTGAATAATGCTGCTCAATTTTTGCGTGGACATCAAAGCGAAGTAATGCAATCGTTAGAGAAAAAAATGTTGGGATATGCAGACCAGTTAGAGTTCGAAAAGGCAGCATTGGTACGCAATCAAAGGACAGCGTTATCTAAAGTATTGCATCAGCAAGGAATGGAAAGCAGCAACGATGCTGATCTGGATATTATTGCGGTCTTCATAAAAGGCGGACATGCTTGCGTTAATTTGGCGATGATACGTGGCGGCAGGCATTTGGGTGATCGCGCCTATTTTCCAACGCACGTTGATGAGGCCGTGACAGAGAGTGATTTAGAATCAGAAGTAATGCAGGCATTTTTAGCGCAGCATTATTTAGATCAATTCATTCCTTCTATTTTGGTGATGAATTGCGCGTTGGATGCACCTGAATTGATACTGACGTTAATGGAACAGTGCGGCCATAAAATTCATATCGTCACTCAACCACAAGAACAACGTCGACAGTGGTTGGAAATGGCGCAAAAGGGCGCGGAATTAGCACTCGCCAGATTACTTGCCGAGCAAGGTTCACAACAAACTCGCACCCGCGCATTAGCCGAAGCGCTTAATTTAGATATCGCTGATATAGACAGCTTGCGCGTGGAATGTTTTGATATCAGTCACACCCAGGGCGAAGCAACGCAAGCCTCCTGCGTCGTGTTTCATCACCATGCAATGCAAAATGCGGAATATCGTCGCTACAATATCAACGATATAACTCCCGGCGATGATTACGCCGCCATGCGTCAGGTACTGCAACGACGTTATAAAGAAGTAGCAAGCAATGGTGGCGTGATGCCGGATGTCGTGTTAATTGATGGCGGAAAAGGGCAGGTTGAAATAGCCCGACAAGTATTCGTCGAATTAGGATTGGATATTAGTTTAATCGTCGGCGTATCAAAAGGTGAAGAACGCAAAGTCGGATTAGAAACGCTGGTTTTTGTTGATGGTCGCAGCGCACAAGAATTAGGGCGAGAATCCGCAGCACTCATGTTGATCGCACAAATTCGTGATGAGGCACATCGTTTTGCTATTACCGGAATGCGTTCCAAACGCGCAAAAGCGCGTCAGTCTTCACGATTAGAAGAAATAGAAGGAATAGGGGCTAAGCGCCGTCAAAAATTATTAATACGATTTGGTGGCTTAAAAGGTGTTGCAGATGCTAGCATCGAGGACTTAACTTCTGTCGAAGGCATTTCTCGCAAGCTGGCCGAGCAAATATATAAGCAACTTCATTGAGATAAATCTTATGCCATTGAATATTCCTATTTTGTTGACCTGGTTGCGGGTAGCGTTAATCCCGTTGGTGATTGGTGTTTTTTATTTGCCGCCGACCTGGTTATCGCCATTTGATCAGGGTCTTGCATCAACCATCATTTTTATTGTTGCGGCAGTGACGGATTGGTTTGACGGATTTTTAGCCCGACGCTGGAATCAAACTTCTGCATTCGGTGCATTTTTAGATCCGGTTGCAGATAAGCTCATGGTTGCCGGTGCACTTTTAGTCTTGATTCAACTCGGCCGGTTAGATGCCTTCATTGCATTCGTAATTATTGGACGCGAAATCGCTATTTCTGCTTTGCGTGAATGGATGGCGCAAATTGGCGCGTCCAAATCAGTGGCAGTGAGCTCGCTGGGCAAAATCAAAACCACCGCACAGATGACAGCAATTCCCATGTTGTTATTCAATGGCACGTTATTTGGTGTTGTTGATACAGGATATTGGGGACAGCTGTTGATGTACATTGCCGCAGCACTCACGGTTTGGTCGATGTTTTATTATTTGAAGTTAGCCTGGCCGCTGATTAAAGAACATTCCGGAAAACTCCCCTGATAGCCACTGTCATTAACTATTGTTTTGTAAGTTGAGTTAATGCATGAATCAACTACGCGCCGCGGCGTCCGCGGCATCCGTTTATGCAGAGAGTGGACGCCGTGGACAAGCCGCAGCCCGTAGGTCGAGAGATGATCTGGAAAATAAACTGCTTGATGGATAAGCCCCGGCTTTTCGCAGGGCTGTCCCATCAAAAATAATTCTTCAGTATAGTCCGTAAGGTCTCAGTCCCCCACCCGGCTTTTTTGCGCAAAGCTTTCATGCTGGTGTCTTTAAACTGTTCTTTTGCTTTGTTGAGGACATTCATAACAACGTGCCGCACGATGGCCATATTTTGTGGTGCATGGTCTTTGCGCA
>Ga0209512_1000507_pt1 | contig 62884 bp, 59 predicted proteins | sample frozenSSSSmetaG_FD_184142 | JGI IMG/M metagenome (GOLD analysis project Ga0209512, IMG submission 184142) | Glacier valley bacterial and archeal communities from Borup Fiord, Nunavut, Canada, to study Microbial Dark Matter (Phase II) -... | ecosystem: Environmental > Aquatic > Freshwater > Ice >...
CGGCTTCGGCAAAACTGATTTGGGTCGATGTCCGTAATTTCATTTTTTTTCGCTTAATAAAAAGATGCGGAAATATAGCGTATCTGCTTAATTAAATGAACTTACTAAGGAATAAATCTGCGTTTCCTATACTGATTTTGAAACCATAAAAACTGAGCTTGAATTATTGCAGCGCGTAATTTCCGAGCAAGAAAACGGATTTGATAAGTACAAACTTGATTTAGCCTACATAGACAAATTACTTAAGGTAGCCCAGGAGGCTATTGAAAAAAACCAAGAGAGTTTTTTAATTGATAACAGTGAGAAGGCACTACTTATTAGTGACTTAGCATCTAAACTAAAAACAATCACTATGCGTTACCTGCCCTTGTTAAATCGCTAGCAGCCTGTCGGGCTGAAACATTGGCTCTTCGCGTTGAAAGTTCAAAATTAGGACAGTCTATGTAACATTAATTTTTACGAAAGATTGCCCTAATGGTGTACGAAAAATCAAATCAATCGTTCCCTATATCCGGCTGACATTTTAGGTTTATCTGATGTTATGGCAGAGGATATTAAAACTGATTTGGCAGTTTAAAACGAAGATAAGAAGGGTGATTTTGCTTATCAAAAGTTAGGGCAATAAACACGATGTTTTGTAAATTGTGGCTAATACTATTAGGAGGCAACTATCGTCTGGAATATACGTAGATTAACTACCGGTAAAAACAATGGAGAATGTACTTAATCAAAGAAATGCGACTTCAACCCGGTGTACCGATGAAAGTCAGTATGGATTGAAAGAAAAGAGAACGGGCATGCAGGCAGGGCAAGATCAATCATCTACCAACCTACGGTAAAATACCAACCCATTTTCCATTCCAGATTGCCGACACCATGAGCAACGAAACGACTTCCACCTCAAGCCCCAATTTTTTACGCGCCATTATTGAGGCTGATTTAACCGCAGGCGCACATACACGCCCCGACTTGCCTGATGTCATTACCCGTTTTCCACCTGAGCCTAACGGTTATTTGCACATTGGACACGCCAAATCGATTTGCCTCAACTTTGGCCTGGCAAGCGACTACAACGGTCGCTGCCATTTGCGTTTTGACGATACTAATCCGGAAAAAGAAGAACAGGAATACGTCGATACCATCACGGACTCGGTCAGTTGGCTGGGCTGTGACTGGAAGCAAAATGGGCAAGAACACTTGTATTACGCCAGCGATTATTTTGATCAGCTGTACGAAATGGCCGAATATTTAATTCAGACTGGTTACGCTTATGTCGATAGTCAATCTGCCGAAGAAATGGCGGCTAATCGCGGTAATTTTGGTGAGCCCGGGAAAAATTCGCCATTCAGAAATCGTCCTGCAGAAGAATCACTCGATTTATTTCGCCGCATGAAAGCCGGTGAATTTAGTGATGGCGAGCATATCTTGCGCGCCAAAATCAGTGACAATGCGATGTCTTCACCCAATATGAATATGCGTGATCCGGCTATTTACCGCATTCGTCACGAGCATCATCACCGGACAGGTGACGACTGGTGTATTTATCCGATGTACGATTTCACCCATCCGTTGTCGGACGCGATTGAACAAATTACTCATTCCATCTGTACTTTGGAATTTCAAGATCATCGTCCACTTTATGACTGGTTAATTGAACGTTGTTTGGAAGGCGGTTTCTTTACGCAACCAGTTCCACGTCAATATGAATTTGCGCGTTTAAATCTGACCTACGTCATTACCAGTAAACGCAAACTGCGTCAGTTGGTGGAAAGCGGCACAGTCACCGGCTGGGATGACCCGCGTATGCCGACGCTGGTTGGTATCCGGCGTCGTGGTTACACACCGGAATCGATACAATTATTTTGTGAGCGCATCGGCGTAACGCGTTCTGATGGCTGGATTGATTACAGCACGCTGGAAGCCTGTCTGCGTGAAGATTTAGATCCGAAAGCACCGCGCACTGTGGCTGTATTACGCCCGCTCAAACTAATTATTGATAATTTTCCTGAGAACGACAACGTCGCTTGCACTGCACCCGTGCATCCGCATTTTCCTGAACGCGGCAACCGCACATTTAACATCAGCCGTGAATGTTGGATAGAAGCGGATGATTTTATGGAAGTGCCGGGCAAAGGTTATTTCCGTCTGTTCCCAGGCAATAAAGTGCGACTGCGTTACGGTTATGTTGTGGAATGTACTGGTTGTGATAAAGATGAAAACGGCAATGTGATCGCCGTACATTGCACGTATTTTCCCGATAGTAAAAGCGGCACTGAAGGCAGCGCGAATTACAAAGTCAAAGGCAATATTCATTGGGTCAGCGCAGCACATGCGGTGGCAACGGAAGTACGTTTGTATGATCGATTATTTACTGATGCCAACCCGGACGCAGGTAGTAAAGATTTTATGAGTCTGATCAACCCTAACGCGCTGCAAGTGGTGACTGCTTATTTAGAAGCTGGAATTGAAACAGCGCAACCGGGTGAGCGTTTTCAGTTTGAGCGGCATGGTTATTTTGTTGCTGACATTGTTGATTCAACGCCGGGCAAACCGGTGTTTAATCGGGTGACTACGCTCAAAGATAGTTGGGGGAAGTAATGTCCACGGGAACAGAAAACTGTAGAAAGGTGGGCACACCTTTATGCCTACCACCGTTGATGTATCAGAAAAAATCAACAACCCGACATAATAGATAAATCATGGATTGAACCCTAAAAATAAACTTGATCTCAAATTCAGGGTTTACCCTAATGTTGATATCCACAATTACCCTTCTCTCTCTTTTCCCAGATAGTTTCACTAACACAAAAAAGGCCAACACAATTTTCTGGTCAGTCATAATTATTTTCAGCACAGCCCAATCATAGTGACTGATGACGATAATAATTACTCCCTGGCCAGTAAAAACAAACGTAATTAATCACTGATTTAAAAAGAGAAACACTATGCAACTCCCCGGTCCAAAATTTTTTCTCCTCCCAGTTCATCCGTAGCCATCGCTCCGGAAAAATCTCCCTCCCTGAAGGAACAGTTAACAGCATTTAGAACGTTCCCCTTCCAAAAGGTGAACCAAAATAACCATGAAGAATTTCAGAATCTATGTCAACAACTCTTATCTGCTACTTACGCCTAAGCATCGGGAGACTCGAAAATTGCTAGCAGTTCCAAACTTGATATCGCTCCCTGGGTTATGTCGGATCTGGCTAATGCGCAACTCTGTTTGAAAATAGCAGCCCGCCACGGTAATTCAGAGGCTGTATCTTTGCTTGCACAACTTAATCGCCAAAATTAAATTCCAAATTGGATTAATGATAAAGACGATTCAGCTATGCCGACCAAAGTCGGCATGGATTGAACGTTACAGGTAGAATTCCATCCCCGGTCACTAAAGCTTTTAATCTATAGGCGGATGTCTGAAGCCATTTTAAAAAAAAGCAAAAATAATATGCAGCCAGCCATCCTGACTAATGTAGCGACTTCACACATCAACGCTATTCTTTCTATCGCCATTCAACATAACGAAACACATTCTGCCGTTGTTGTCTTTGATCAGCGTTGTGAATTAGCTCGCCTGCTTTACACGGCATATCAACGATGTCTGCTCAATGCACGCTTTATCAATTTTGATGAGGTAACGCCTGAATTTGTATTGGACGCATTCGCGCCATTGAAGGCTGCAGATTTGGTGGTGTTGATTCAATCGACTAATTTTCGTTTAGAAGCTTTTCGCATTCGTGTAGAACTTTTTAAACGTCAATTAAAAGTGATTGAACATCCGCATCTGGCCCGCATGCGCGGTGAGGAAGTTTCCTGGTATATCGACTCGCTAGCTTACGATCCCGACTATTTCCGCACTGTTGGACATGCTCTGAAAAATCGTATCGATCGGGCGAGTAAAGCCTGTATTGATAGTGGCGAAGGCGCGCAATTATTTTTTGATTGTGCACTGGAACCCGCCAAATTAAATATTGGTGATTACAGCGGTATGACTAATATCGGTGGTCAATTTCCCATCGGTGAAGTATTTACGGAGGCGCAAAATTTAGAAGCGGTGCATGGACGGGTGCGGATCTTTGTTTTTGGCGATACTACGTTTACCGTTAACAAACCTGAGCGACCAATTACGCTCATCATTCATAAAGGACGCGTGACTGAAGTAGAAAATTCCACGCCTGAATTTGATTTGGTCCTGCAACAAATTCGGGAAGAGGAAGGCGAAATCTGGTTACGCGAATTAGGTTTCGGAATGAATCGCGCATTCACCTTTGAACGCAACGTCAGCGATATTGGTACGTATGAACGCATGTGTGGAATTCATCTTTCACTGGGCGCTAAACATGGCGTTTATACCAAACCACAAATACGCCGGGCTGAAGCGAAATATCATGTGGACGTATTTGCGGCGACTGTTTCGGTGCGTTTAGATGAGGAAGTTATTTATCGTGATGGCGCCTGGCAGGTTGCACTGCCATTAGACTATCGTTTGTAGGGTGGGCACGCGCTTTTGTGTCCACGCGGTTGGTTGATCAATCAGATTCTTAATAGATGTCTTCGATGTCTCGATTCATCAATGACCGCGTGGGCACAAAAACGTGCCCACCCTACGAAAATCCGCGCCAGATTGTTGGCAAATTTAAGTTTTAAAAAAACCGCATAAATTTATGCGGTTTTTTCTGTTTGATTCAGCTTAGTGAATTGAATGCGTTCGATACTCATCGCCCTCGCCTGCATCATCATCATCGTCATCATCTACATGAAAACCATAACTCTCATGCACATGCTGATGTTTTATTTCTTCCTCCGTAGCAGCACGCACTTCCATTACTTGCAAGTTAAAACGTAGCGCGATTCCAGCCAATGGGTGGTTCGCATCTAAAACCACCTTATCGTCAGCAATTTCTGTAACAGTAAAAATAAGCTCACCGCCATCATCATCTTCGTCTTCGCCATCAGGAACGCCTTCAAATTGCATGCCAACTTCTAATGGGTCAGGTAAACGGCTACGTGGTTCAACTTTAACTAAGTCTGCATCGTAGTCGCCGAATGCATCTTCAGGTTCTAATTGAATCTCCGTTTTATAACCAATTTTTTTACCGTCCAGCGCCGCTTCAATTTTGGGTAAGGTATTTTCGTAACCACCGTGCAAATACACCATCGGCTCTACGCCCTCTTCAATTACTTTTCCCTGCGCATCAGAGAGTTTATATTTCACGGTCACCACCGTATTTTTGGTGATATTCATACTGCTTCCTTTCAATTTTCTGTCTATCGAGTTGCGGCCGGCATTATACTAGCTGACTTATCTGAACATCATACTCCCATGAAAAAACTGACTCTCCTCGGCAACATCACTGCTACCGAATTTTCACGTGATTACTGGCATAAAAAACCCTTATTAATACGTCAGGCGATTCCTGAATTTAAAGCGCCCATCGATTTGAAAGAATTAGTTCATTTAGCTGCACAGGAAGAGGTTGAATCCCGGTTAGTAAGTAATTTCAAGCAGCAGTGGCAATTAAAAAAAGGGCCTTTTGGCAAACACAGTCAAACACAAAACCGTACTTTGCCCGATGTTAAAAAAAAGGCGTGGACTTTGCTGGTTCAGGGCGTCAATTTGCATCACCCCAAAGCGGATGCGCTGCTACGCCAGTTTCACTTTTTACCGAAAGCGCGCTTAGATGATTTAATGATTAGCTATGCCAGCGATGGCGGCGGCGTGGGTCCACATGTTGATTCTTACGATGTTTTTTTGTTGCAGGCACATGGCCAGCGACGTTGGCAAATCAGTGCACAAAAAGACGTAGATTTTATTGAAGGTCTGCCGCTCAAAATTCTGCGTAATTTCAGAGCAGAACAAGAATTTATTCTGGAACCCGGCGACATGCTGTACTTGCCTCCACACTACGCACATGACGGCGTGGCGCTGGGCGAATGCATGACTTATTCCATCGGTTTTCGAGCTCCGACCTTTCAGGAACTGGGTGAAGCATTTTTACAATTCATGGCTGATTCCATTGACTTACCCGGACGTTATGCTGATCCGGACCTCAAGCCATGCAAGCATTCTGCTGAACTGAGTACAGAAATGCTGGAAAAAGTAGCTCTTGAATTAAAAAAAGTGGAATTTACCCGAGAAGACATCACTGTCTTTATGGGTGAATATTTATCAACACCTAAACAATCTGTGTTTTTTGATCAACCTAAAAAGCCTCTGACTCCCAGTGCGTTTTTACTGGCTGCCAAACAACGCGGCATTCAATTGGCGCTGAAATCGTGCATGTTATATCGCGATAACACTATCTTTATGAATGGAGAATCGTTCGGCGTTGATGGCGTTGATCAAACTTTACTTGCGCAATTAGCCGATACACGCAGCTTAAATGGCGATTCTTTAGCCTCGGCGTCAACCGATATGCAAGAAACTTTATGTCTTTGGTATGAAGATGGATGGATTAATTTGCAATTAGCAAACAATTAGTGGGCTTAAGTACGCGGAAAACAACACTGAACACTGTCGCACACAAAAAAACATCGCTATAATATGCGGCTAGGAAAGTTTCGATGTCCCTTGTCACAACAAGTGAATTATCGAAAAAACCTATTGAGCGATAATTACCGGTAATTATTCATCGCAATTTTTGATCTTCCCTTTGTTTTATCTTCAATTTGATCTTATACAGAAAGTCTACAAATGAAAAAATCACTTTTATTAGTCTCCTTGTTAGCAATCGCTTTAGTTGCTTGCAGCAAAAAAGAAGAAGCTGCTCCGGCACCAGCTCCATCATCTACTGAAGTAAATGTGCAACCTTCTGCTCCGGCACCAGCTCCTGAAGCTACTCCAGCTCCAGCTCCGGTAACACCAGATGCTGCTGCTTCAACACCTGCAGATTCTTCTTCAACAACTACGACTACAACAACTAAGTAATTCATTAGCTGTGTAGTAAAAAAGCCGACTTTCGAGTCGGCTTTTTTACATCCATCAAAACTTAAGTTGCAGGATAGATTTCTTTTTGTTCATGATCAAAAATAATTCCGCTATCCGTTTCAAGAATTTTCCTTAACCTGGCAACGGCAGTTGGACAGATTTAATCAAGAATCCGCAAAGAAAAATCAATTGCTTTAATATCTTTGGTCAGACTTCCAACCGAAATCCGGTCAACTCCGGTCTCAGCAATTGCGCGCACGCTACTATCATCAATTCCTCCTGAGGCTTCCAACATAGCCTGACCTGCTGAGAGACGAACAGCTTCACGCATCATAGTCAAATCAAAATTATCGAGCAGAATAGATTTCGCACCAGCTTCTAAGGCTTCTGTTAACTCAGCGATATTTTCTACTTCAATTTGAACTGAGACATTCGCCTTTAAGGAAAAAGCCGCATTCAAAGCAGCCTTAATTCCACCTGCAGCAGCAATATGATTTTCTTTAATCAGGATGCCGTCATAAAGTGCTAAACGTTGATTTTTTCCGCCACCAACTCGCACAGCATATTTTTGTGCCAGACGTAAGCCGGGAATTGTTTTGCGCGTATCTAAAATCGCTGCTTTGCAACCTGCTACCAAATCAACGTAACGATGCGTTTTAGTTGCAACGCCTGACAGCAATTGCAAAAAGTTAAGCGCACTGCGTTCTGCTGTTAATAATGCGCGGGCGGGAGCTTCAATTTCACACACGGCGCTATCCGCCGTCATCAAATCACCTTCCGCGTAATGCCATTGAATTTGGATTTCAGGATAACAGCGCAACATTACCGCTTCAAACCAGGGCGCGCCGCACAAGACAGCCGCTTCACGGACGATCATGCGCGCCTTTACTTTGGTTGAATCAGAGATTAACAATCCGGTGACATCGCCGCTGCCAACATCTTCATTGATGGCAGTTTGCACATTGGCTTCGAAAGCTGCTGCGAATGTAACATCAGATAAGGCAGCATCAAATGGGACGTGGAGATTGATCAGACTCATGCGGGACCAATTCCCTGAAAAAGTTTTTGTTCTGCCGCCAGGTCGTTGCCCGGACGCACATTGGCTTTTTTATCCGCAGCAAATTGCAGCATGCGGTCGATGCAATTTCTTGCAGCAAGTCCAATGGCTTCATCGACATGCACCTCATTGCTTCCGTTCTCTAATGCTGCAGCCAAATTCCGCAAGCCATTCATTGCCATCCATGGACAATGCGCGCAGCTCTTGCAAGTCGCACTATTTCCGGCGGTCGGCGCAACGATAAGTTTTTTATGCGGCGCTGCCTGCTGCATTTTGTGCAGAATACCTTTATCGGTAGCAACGATGAAGACTGTTGCCGACAATGTTTTTACAGCGTTGATTAGTTGCGACGTCGATCCCACGACATCAGCCAGAGCAACCACCGCTGCCGGTGATTCGGGATGCACTAATATTTTGGCTTCCGGATGTTCAGCGCGCAGCAGTTCCAGTTCAATACCTTTAAATTCATCGTGCACCAGACAAGAGCCTTGCCACAACAGCATGTCGGCTCCGGTTTGTTGTTGAATGTAGTTACCCAAATGTTTGTCTGGCGCCCATAAGATTTTTTTACCTTGCGCGTGCAAATACGCCACGATATCTAATCCGATAGACGAAGTGACCATCCAGTCAGCGCGCGCTTTAACTGCTGCGCTGGTGTTGGCATAAACCACGATGGTACGGTCAGGATGTGCATCACAAAAGGCCGCGAATTCATCAGCAGGACAACCTAAATCGAGGGAACAGGTCGCTTCTGAATCTGGCATTAATATGCGTTTATGCGGACTTAGAATTTTGGCGGTTTCTCCCATAAAACGTACACCGGCAACCACCAAAGTTTGCGCAGCATGGTCACGTCCAAAACGCGCCATTTCGAGTGAGTCAGAAACACATCCACCTGTTTCATCGGCTAAGTCTTGCAGATCCGAATCCACATAATAATGTGCGACTAACACTGCCTGTTTTTCTTTTAACAGTTGACGAATTTTTTCTTTTAACCGGTTTTTTTCTGCAACAGAGAGAGCATCGGGCACACGCGCCCATGCATGAGCAACGCAGCTAGTTCCTGTGTCCATTTGAGGACGTTCAAAATCGATGACTTTTGTGGCTTGCATATGTACTTTTTAAATTTATATCGGTATAACCATCACCATTCAAATTATCGAATTTTCATTTACCGTCATTCCCGCGTAGGCGGGAATCCAGTGGCACGTAGTGCCTTCGACGCCAAAATTGTTCAAACTATAAAAAATTCTCCTCGTAAACTCTCATTTCCGTATCAACAAAAATAATGATATTACTGACGTTGAAGGCACTACGTGCCACTGGATTCCCGCCTACGCGGGAATGACGAGCCGCCGAGAGGATGCAGAGGGATGAATACTTATAATTAGTTTACTCTCAACGTAAATTACCAGTATGCCCCAACGAATAACGCCCCGGTTGCGGCCAGAGTGTTAATCCATGCGGCTCTTTGCCTACGGCGATTTTGGTCATATTTCCGTTGCTGGTATCAATACGATATACCTCATCATCAAACCGTCCGGACAACCATAACTCTTTTCCGTCTGCACTCACATTCCCCATATCGGGACTTCCACCGCCAGGAACAGGCCATTGAGCGACTATTTCTTCACTGGCGAAATCAACTACGGTAACGCTGCCTTTACCGTTTGACTTGCCATGAATTTGATGCGAACCACGATTAGAAACATAAAAACGTTTTCCATCCCGACTCGGATAAACACCGTGCGCAGCGACTCCGGTGGGAATAAATCCCACTTTCGTCAGCGCATCACCATCAATAATATGTACCCCATCGGCTTCCATATCCGCCACGTAAAAACGCTTACCATCGGGTGAGCTACGAATATCTTGTGGCATCCCTCTTTTTGAACTGCAAATTTCGGTATCTGCCAGCTCATCTGCCAAATTCGCCGGACCAACCGTGGTTGGCACTGCTTTAAATCGTCTGGCCGGCATCGTCAATTTTAAATAGCCAACGACTTTACGATTAACCAGATCAACTTTGGCGATACTGCCGGCAAATTCACATGTAAACAGCGCATATTTTCCATCAATAGAAAAATCAGCGTGATTAATACCTTTGCATTGGGGAACATCAATTGCGTACTGCAATTTCATCGTTTTTGGATCACGAAAATCTAAACGATGCAGTGCTTCGGCCACAACAATCGCTGATTTTCCGTCCGGTGAAAAATACATGTTGTAAGGATCATCGACAGGAATCGCTTTTCCTGATTTGGCAGTGAGTGGATCAATCGGCGTCAGACTTCCCTTGTTACTACGCTCAGCGTTATTGGCCACCCACAATGTGCGCAAATCCCACGACGGAATCACGTGTTGCGGAGAAGCGCCGACTTTAAATGTATCCACCACTTTCCTTGTTTTAGGGTCGATAACACTGACACTGTTGGAACGAAGATTGGGTACATACACACGCAGCAAATCATCTTTAACGACTGGACTAAACATGTTCGCACCAACTTCGCTGTACAAATTTTGCGGATGAATAACAGGCGGCATGCCAGCTATTGTTTCAATTGGTTTGACTGTTGGCGTGGTAGCTGTCGGTGGCGAGGTTGTTTGAGGGTTAGCAAAAATAACTGCGGTGATTAGCAATGTTGCTAATGCAAGAAAGGATAATTTTTTCATCAGGTATTTAAAAGTAGGGTGGGGACGATTTTGTGCTCACGCGGTTGGTTGATCAGTTAGATCTTGCTTCAATATCTCGACTTATTAGCGACCGCGTGGGCACAAAACCGTGCCTACCCTACTAATGACAGCGCTGCCAAAACAAGAAGAGATAATTTTTTCATTATGGATTTTTTATTGCGATCCGATAGCAGCACGAATCGCTGCCACCGAACCATCCACAATCAGTTGCACACCTTTTTGGCCCAATTCCGCTGTAGCCCGGCGCGGGTCTCCATTTACGCCATCACTTATTGCCGGTTTTGAATTATGTGACATTGCTTCATTACGGACCCGATTTTTGTCTACCGCCATCATCAATGCCGTGTCAGCTAATCCGGCATGAACTCCTATTTCTGCATCAGTAAAGCCCTGTTTTTTTAAGGCTGCATTAAATCCTGCTGAACTTAAACGGTAATAATCAGTTAACGCAATAACACGCACACGCTTATCTTGCTTTTCTTTAAACCATTCCTGATTCAATTTCTGTGCCACACGTTCCACATTTTTTATGTAACCGCCATGATCACTTAAAAAGATAATTGTACGAAAACCGTGTTGCTTAAAACTACGTGCGGCTCCTTCCAACATGGCATTAAATGCCGTATCCGGAATAGAAATCGTGCCAGTAAAACGCATGTGAGAAGTCGGCGGAGTAATTGCACCTTCTGGCACGTAGGCAATCACCGGAGCCACCAATGCATTACCTAATTGCTGAGCGATTTTATCTGCCAGATACCGGGCGCGAAAATTATGCTTGCCTAATGCAATATACGGACCGGACTGCTCCGTTCCACCTATCGGTATTAAGATCGTCGATATACCATCCTTGCCAGCGGCTAAGCGATCACGCACTTCTGTGCTGGTTAGTTCCTCCAGTTGTATCGTAGCCGGATGGTTTTCAGTGTCTTGCGCTAACACAGGACTCACCAAAACAAACAATCCAAGTTGCCATAACAGAATTAGCTTTTGTTTCAAAAAAATACGCAAAAAAATATCTCCATAACCTTGACAGCAAAAACGCGATTATCTCATCCTGCCCATCTTTATGGAATACGATTTTTTTTAAGCTCGCTCAAAAGATGGGGAGGGCTTTTGGTTTGGAACTGGCAGCGGATTTTCTGCATTCTCTTTGTATTTAATTCCTCAGCAGGCGGATTTCTAGCTGTTGAGGCGTCGTATAAATTAAGCCTCGGCAATCAACACAATGTTATTTAAAAGCGGTAATGTACCGCTTTGCCACGGGTCGGCAAAAAACTAACAGGAGAAGATCATGACGAAATATATGCCGGAAGGATTTCACTCAGTTACACCGGGTTTTACATTCAAAGATTCACAGAAGGCGATCGATTTTTATCAGAAAGCGTTCAGCGCAAAAGTGCTGGATATATTTAAAACGCCGGACGGACAAAGAATTATGCACGCAACAATTCAGATAGGCGACTCTATCCTGATGATGGGAGACGAGATGCCTCAATGTAAAAGTGCCGAATCGCTTGGCGGCTCGCCAATATCGATGTATCTCTTCACTCCCGATTCGGATAAATTATTCGCACAGGCCGTCGCCGCAGGTGGCGAAGTGAACATGCCGATGACGGATATGTTCTGGGGGGATCGCTGCGGAACGGTAATAGACCCGTTTGGTTATTCATGGATGATCGCTACACATAAGCAGGATCTGACTCCGGATCAGGTCAGTAAGGGCGCAGAAGAATTTTATGCTCAGATGGCGAAAAAGTAGCGCATCAAATCCTGGCATTTCGTAGGTTGGCTGATGGAAACGTTAGCTTGACCTACCGTAACTGGATTCCCACTTGGGCCGCCTCACTTAAAACCGCGGGAACGATGAATAAATAAAGCTACGAAAATGGTTACTTCTTCGTCAAAGATCCAACCTTCTTTTCATTCCCATAAGTTTTCGCCAAATAATCGACCATCTCAGGCATCTCTTTTTCGTCTATCGGTGCACCAAATGATTTCTGCATTTTGTGCACCTCTGCCGTCCAGTAGCTTCGTGGCGAAGCAGGCGGCTGCGTTGATACATATTGTGCAGAATGACAGACGATGCAATTTTTTTGTACTAATTGATAACCAGGTAAATCACTGGGGCGATAGACCGCTGTTTCAATCGGCATATCAATCTCCATTGAAAAACAATTGGCAGCAATAAAAAACAAGAAAAATAATTTTAATTTCATGTTGCATGCTCCTGGACCGCAACGATGTGCGTAGTCTCAACAACATTGCGCATATAACCAACCGGATTCCATAACGCGGTCATTGGTTGCGTTTGTCCGATCCGGTTCACAGCGCGCACTTTTAATTCGTACTGCCCTTTTTTTGCAGGCGTAAATGGTATCGACCACTCTCTGAATGAATATCGACCTAAGTCTTTACCCAATTTTGCAGCGCGCCATTGCTGGCCTCCATCGCTGGAAAAATCGACTTCGGTAATGCCGTAGCCCTGGTCAAATGCAATGCCACGAACCACGATTTCTTTCCCCGTTTTTATCGTGGCTCCATCTACTAAACTGGTAATAAAAGAGCGCACATTTAATCGGGAGATTGGTATGGTTTTTGTGGGCACAGTTCCAGCCGGAACACATGCGCAGGGATTGTCAGGAACACGATAAGCCGTGTCCATCCAAAAATCGCTAAACGGTTTATCCAACACGGTAATATCAGATACATGTTTGACCCAATAAGTGCCGTAGTAACCAGGAACAACCAGACGTAACGGGTAGCCATTTAACATCGGCAAATCTTCACCATTCATCGCCCACGCCAGCATGACTTCGCCATCTGAAGCGTGATCAATGTCTAATGCTTTAACAAAATCAGGACTATTTGGAAACACCGGCGTATCTAATCCGTTAAAGCTCACTTGCATTGCACCCGCTTGAACTCCTGCTTTTTCCAATATTTTTTTAAGAGGAATTCCCGTCCATAAAGCATTGCCCATTGCACCATTGGCGAGCTGGCCACCACCCACGCGTGGTTCAAAAAACCCCCGGCTATTTCCTGAACATTGATTGACCGCGATCACGCTGACCGGTTCCGCTAATTGTTTTAATTCGGTCAGAGATAGTTCTAGCGGCGTTGTGACTTTTCCGGTTACTTTTAAGCGGAACGTTGTCGGATCAATCGATGTTGGAATTCCACTCCAGTGATAACGCACAAAAAAAGCGTCATTGGGCGTAATGACGCTTTCGTTAAAAACAGAGAATGGAGTTTCTAATTGTGGCGGCCGGCTGGTTAATAAAATTAATGGCCGCTTTTGTGGAAAAGCCACCAATTCACGCTGACCGTTTTCAAATGGAAGATTGATTTCAGAAGCAGCCAACACGTTGAGTGGTGCACTGGCGAGAGCTATTCCTAAACTTCCCGCGGAACGTAAAAACTGTCGGCGTGCGAATGTATTATTTTGCATAATCATCTATCTGCTTTTATTAATTTTTTGATCCAATTTTTCGGGTTGCCTCATGAAATTCCGTATCTCTTGATTACAACCGGATATTTATATCGACTGTCCCAATTTCACGAGCCCTCTCCCCCCGCAACGGGAGAGGGGACAAAATTTTTGTCGATCTACGGTTTCGAACTTGCTGGCGTACCCAAATTTTTTGCATCTAAATTCTGTGCATCTAATATCTGAATAAACACTTCACCCTTTTTAAGCATGCCCAACTCCAAACGGGCACGCTCTTCTACCGCGTCTGTTCCTTCTTTCAAATCATTCACTTCGGACTCTAATTTAGCGTTACGCGCTTTCAGCTCCTGGATTTTTACGTGTGCCGTATCCACCTGATGCTCCATATCCCAAACACGCAACCAGCCTCCCTTGCCAAGCCAGAGTGGATACTGGATTAGCACTAACAGAGAGGCAAGGACTATGGCAATTAAGCGCATGTTTTTATGAAATAGAAATTAACGCAGGTTGTAAAACGCATCACGACCCGGGTAACTGCCAATGTCACCTAAATCTTCTTCAATACGCAGTAGTTGATTATATTTAGCCATGCGGTCAGAACGCGACATCGAACCAGTTTTTATTTGTAACGCATTCGTGCCAACGGCAATATCAGCAATGGTGCTGTCTTCTGTTTCACCAGAGCGATGTGAAATAACGGCGGTGTAACCTGCGCGTTTAGCCATTTCAATCGCAGCAAATGTTTCTGTCAACGTGCCTATTTGATTGATTTTGATCAGAATCGAATTAGCGATATTCTTTTGAATACCTTCTTTCAGAATCTTTGTATTGGTAACAAATAAATCATCACCAACTAACTGAATTTTTTTACCCAGCACTTCAGTCAGGGTTGCCCAACCTTCCCAATCGCCTTCTGCCATCGCATCTTCGATAGAAATGATCGGATATTTATCGCACCAGGTCGCTAATAAATTCGTGAAATCCGTAGCGGATAAAACTAAACCTTCCCCTTCTAAATGGTATTTACCGTCTTTATAAAATTCACTCGCGGCACAGTCCAGTCCTAGTGCGATTTGGGTGCCCGGCACATAACCGGCGGATTCGATGGCCTGAATAATTAATTTAATCGCTTCTTCATGGTTAGCCACCGAGGGAGCGAAGCCGCCTTCATCACCAACTGCCGTCGTTAACCCTTTTTCCTGCAGAATTTTTTTCAGGTGATGAAACACTTCTGCTCCATAACGAACCGCTTCTTTAAAGCTCGTTGCGCCGATAGGAATAATCATAAATTCCTGAATGTCCAGATTATTATCCGCATGCGCGCCGCCGTTAATCACGTTCATCATCGGCACAGGTAATTGCATCGCGCCAGAGCCACCAAAATAGCGGTACAACGGCAAACCAGATTCTTCGGCCGCCGCTTTGGCGACCGCCATCGACACCGCCAACATCGCGTTTGCACCTAAACGACCTTTGTTTTCTGTGCCGTCTAATTCAATTAAAGTGCGGTCTAAAAAAGCTTGTTCGTTCGCATCCAAACCCATAATGGCTTCGGCAATTTCGGTATTAATATTTTCGCAGGCCTTTAAAACGCCTTTGCCCATGAAGCGTGATTTATCGCCGTCACGTAATTCGATCGCTTCTCTCGAACCGGTAGAAGCACCGGAAGGTACAGAGGCTCGTCCCATCACGCCGGATTCCAACAACACATCACACTCCACGGTGGGATTGCCGCGTGAATCCATAATTTCACGGCCGATGATGTCTACGATTGCACTCATGTTTTGCTCCTAAAGAAAATAGTGATAAAAATCAGTTAATCAGTTAAAGAGATGCGTATTTCCAGTGTTGGACGTCCCTTCCTTTGAACCCACAAGGTTTAACTCGCTCTTCCGTTTCGCGGGAGAGGGGTGACGCCACTCACTGAATTACACCTTAAAAAAATTTTAAATTTACGCAATCAAAAAAATACCAAACTAATGTAGTTTGGTATTTTTTATTTACATCAAAAATCAAGCAAAACCAGCTTCTGAAAGTCGCTGCCCTTTCACAACCTTGTCGAACGCAACAAGTGTCGTGAAAAATTTCTTCGTGCGTACAAATGGCACGGCATTCGGAGCATCGGATTGCGCTTCTGCCGGCTGCGGATGCGCTTCCATAAATATCCCGGCTATACCCGCCGCAGCAGCGCGCGACAACACTGGAACAGATTCATGTTGACCACCAAAAGTAGTTTTTTGTCCGGCTGGCAACTGAACAAAATGCGTCCCGTCATCGGTAACAACTACTTCGCCGTGTTGGGATAGACTCATCGTGTCTGGATCGATATTAAGGTAAGGATCCAATTTGAGCAGAGTGCCGTTGAGGCCGCGTGATTCGGGAATCGCAATGCCGTTGCTGAGGAAAGATACCCCACCTGTTACGAATACAAACTTAGTCATTTCAGTGATGTGCTTTGCTGCACGAGCGGGAAAGGCGAATTATAACTTAGAGATCAGCGATCAGGGAACGGAGAATCTTAGTGACGAGGCCTGGCCAAAATCTCATCGGGTTTCGCTGGATCTCAATCTGCGCCTGCATCTCCGGATTGCGGAGAGCATCATATTCATGTTTGTGAAAGCTTGCGATCCGTCCAAAAGTAAGAGTCTTGCCAGCTATACAGCCACTGAGCCAGGCATACCGCAGAGGCAGGTAAGGATAGGAAGATAAACAAGAAATCGGGCGGATACATCAAGAATTTTGATCAAGGCACTCCTGAATCTCCAGATCCTTAACGGCATCGAGTCCCATTATTAATGCCATCAAACTGCATGAAAGTGCAAGTTCTGTTAACTATACGATTCCAAATGCAGTTATTACTTATTGAGTTGTACAAATGTGCAACCTGATCTGCCCTACTTTTTATCAATTTCTCTGGATTTTTTGTTAGCCTTAACTAATATGAAAATATGCCAGGCTGATCAAGATTGATAATAGTGCGTTTTTTTATATCGTATTTTCGCTTAAGCCTCAACGGAATTTATTTAATGGGAAATCTAATCATGTCAACTACCTATAATCACCCTCGATTGTTACGCATCTCCCTTATTGGTATTGCAATGCTATTTGCAGTGATCGGTAGCAAAAGTAGTTGGGCTGAGGGGCCTAATGCCCAGGGAAATTACGATCACGGTAATTGGGTCTGGTCAAAATTGGACGGAAACTCATACACTTATCAGGAGGCAGTAAATTTGTGCGCGGAAAAAACAAAGGGTAGTAGCACAGGTGAAAGATGGGAGCTTCCCACCCCAGAACAAATGAAGAGTTTCTATTTGAACGTAGTTGCGAACCAAAGCAAACGTCCTAACTGGGGATGGGATATAACATGGCTATCAACCAAAGTGGAGGCTGCCAACAAACATGATGCTGTCGATCTTAACAATGGTCATTCCGATTGGAATGGTCGCAAGGATGATCAACGCATTCGGGCAACATGTGTTACATCCAACTTGACGCACTCTGTGTACGATACTAAGACTAAATTAAGCTGGTCGAAACTTAATATTGAACGCCCGAGAACTATGGCAGAAGCCATTGCGTATTGCACCAACATGGAAAACGGTACTGCTCAAGGCTCTGCCTAGCGAGTTCCCGATTATGAAGAACTGAAAAACTTCAATTTAACGATGGATATAACGCGGAAAGAATTACTGGAGAGGGCTGGTTGGGCATTAGGTAAATTTGCGTTGTCATCGACCCTATACACCGACAGAATGTATAGCGGCGTCTACTTAGGTTCGGGAAACACAAACGTTAGCGCCGGCTCAGGATACGTGACGTGTGTACGATAGATATTCTTCCCCGGTTAAAATAAATTCTGGGGAATTGCCTGAACTGTTTTATCCAAAGTAATCAGATCGATTCGATAAAAACTGGCGTCGTTTTTGAATTTTAGCTTTGCTTATGCTCAACCTTCTGAAACCGTGAGTCATAAAAATCCGTGAATTCACTTTGAGTGAAGATATGGAATTGCCCGAGCAGGAAAATCCCGTTATCAATACATTCTCTAACCTGAGCGACCCTTAAAACAGCTCCAGCCCATTCGGGCAAACGGGTAACCTGGTCGATATGCTGCGGATTTAGTTCAAGCCAATTCTGAACCTCTCTGGTACGGAGAGCACGGCATCCACCGCTAGTGATACCGGCCAGCTTATCAACAGTAAAAGCATCAATCGCGCCACTTAAAGCTTGCCTGTCCAGAAAATTCTGAATCTGTGGATCACACAGAGCAATGCATTCAGCCTCAGTAATGCCAGCGAGCTTCGCGAAAGAAAGCCTCTCACCTATACCACCTCTGACCCAGGCATTCTTCAGAGCGCGTCCAGCCTGGGGAGATAAATTAACTATCTTGTCGATGTACTGCTGATTTTGTTCAAGCTCAAGCCAACTCTGAATCTCTGGATCACAAAAAACCTGGTAACCGGTCGCAGTGATGCCAGTAAGCTGATCGACAGTAAGAACCCGGTCAAACACACGAGCCCGAAGCCATGGGGTCATTAGTGCTCTTCTGGTTAGCTTGTGAAGAAGTAGCGGACTTTTCAAGGCTGTTTGAGTTTGCTGATCTACGTCTTGGATTTCAGCCAAAGTCAGCTGCCCATCTCTTACTTTTTGTATCAACATGCGGTCGGTAATACCGAGCCTGAGCAGAAGTTCAATAACCGCCTCATTGCGTTTGGCTTGCCACAAACCATCCACTTTATATATCTCCAAATAAGAATGAGAGGTCCCGGCCAGGTTGAGATTTGGTCTGACAGACATGTGCGGCTCAATGTATCTCCACATTTCCGGTGGTAGAGGTGGCTCTTCTGTCTGTATTCCGATACTTGTCCCTTTTTCCTGGTTGTACTGATGCACACCATCTGACAAAAGGGAGCCAATATCATGCCGTTGATATTCTTCCAGCGCTGTCTTTTCGCAGCTTGAATCCATAAAATATCCCGCCATATCACCGAGTGCCATTGTGATGTCATCGTGGGTGATGGTCAGGCTTTCTGTATCGTTGCCTTTCTTGTCCGACATAATCGTTTCCACGGCGGCCCGTTGTAACTTCACAGGCATCTTCGATGTGGAAACAGGCGCTCCGGGAGCATCAGGTGCATTCAATTCACTAAACGTATCTGCGATATGGTTTAACTGTCTCAATCTGCTTTCTACTCCGGCGAGAATTTTTTTTGCACCGACATGCCCTGCCCCGGCTGCATTGTTGATATAGCCCCTGGCTGCTCTGAATTGACGCACAGTACCGCGTCCTTCCAGCAACATCAGGCCAGAACCGTACTGCGCTTCTGAAACATTTTCTCCTGCCAGACTCAAATAAATGGCGAGTGCTTTTTCATCGTCCTTATATTCAAAAGACTTTGCCTCGTCCAGTTTGGCATTGGTAGATGAGCGAATGTTTATGGTGCTTGCCGGAGCGTAAGAGATTGGGGCCATAGTGAGCTACTGTTGTCTAATTAAAAAATAATTCAAACAATTAGCGCTCAGGGCACTATTTCAGAAACAGATTGATCACAAATCAATAGTGAGAAAAATACGCAAAGGCAAGACAGATTGAGGGCAAACTTTATCAGGCAAAACACTGAAATACTATTGGGGATCACCCGAAGGCAGACGTTGCATGAGGGAAAGTGAAAGGGAAAGGGGGAAAAGTAAATGCGATAGATAATCAGACCGTCGTCATTCTTGCGTGCTTTTTGGCGGCGCTAGCAGGTATAAAGGCGATTTAATTACCCACAGCATTCTGCATAGAAAAGAAGCGTACAAGGGAGTGGGAGTAGGGACAGGGCGATTGCATGAAGCCCCGCATTTTTATAGCCCCCAGCTAATGCGTAGGTTGGGCTAACGCTTTATCAGCCCAACATTCTGCGCAGATGTTGGGCTGATAAAGCGTTAGCCCAACCTACGCGAGTGCCAATATTTATAGTGGTCTTCATGCAATTGCCTTGGGAGTAAGGAGTAGGTGTACCACCACTCACTGAATTACACCTTAAAATTTTAAATTTACGCAATCAAAAAAAATACCAAACTAACGCAGTTTGGTATTTTTTATTTACATCAAAAATCAAGCAAAATCAGCTTCTAAATATCCCTGCCCTTTCACAACCTTATCGAGCGCAACAAGCGTTGTGAGCAATTCCTTCATGCGCGCAAGTGGCACCGCATTCGGTCCGTCTGATTTCGCTTCTGCCGGATTCGGATGCGTTTCCATAAATATCCCCGCTATGCCCACAGCCACTGCCGCACGCGCCAAGACCGGAACAAATTCACGTTGACCTCCGGAAGTCGTTCCTTGTCCGCCTGGCAGTTGAACAGAATGTGTCGCATCAAACACCACCGGACAACCCGTCTCGCGCATGATCGCTAATGAACGCATATCAGAAACCAAATTGTTATAACCAAAACTGGCACCACGTTCGCACGCCATAAATTGATCTGGCAATCCTTCGGCAGAAGCAGCCGCGCGTGCTTTGTTAATTACGTGTTGCATATCATGCGGCGCTAAAAATTGCCCTTTTTTAAAATTAACCGGCTTACCAGAAACGGCGCAGGCTTCAATAAAATCGGTCTGGCGACATAAAAACGCCGGCGTTTGCAATACATCCACGACCGCTGCCACAGCAGTAATTTCGTCTATTGAATGCACATCGGTGAGTACGGCAACATTTAATTCACGTTTTACATCCGCCAGAATTTCTAACCCTTTTTCCATACCCAACCCACGGAAGGAACTGCCTGACGAGCGGTTGGCTTTATCAAACGAGGATTTGTAAATGAAGGGAATATTGAGCGCAGCGGTGATTTCTTTTAAATGCCCTGCCGTGTCCATGGCCATCTGACGCGACTCAATCACACACGGACCTGCAATTAAAAATAGGGGGTGATGCAGACCAACTTCAAATTCACACAATCTCATTTTGGCTCCCCATTTGATTCCTGGTTCGCCAAAATTGCTTTGATAAATGAAATAAATAAAGGATGCCCATCGCGCGGCGACGATTTGAATTCCGGATGATATTGCACTCCCATATACCAGGGATGCACGGAACGCGGCAATTCCATGATTTCACATAAATCTTCCGTCGGTGTACGTGCAGAAACAACCAGACCAGCTTGCTCAACGCGCTGTAAATAATGGTTGTTAGCTTCATAGCGATGACGATGACGCTCGGTCACTTCAGCTCCATAAATTTCCGCTGCAAGAGTATGGGGTTTAACAGCACAAGTCTGGGCACCCAAACGCATCGTACCGCCTAAATCGGAACTTTCATTCCGCTGCTGCACTTTACCGTCGTGATTTTGCCATTCGTTAATTAAAGCAACGACAGGTTGCTCTGTCTCTAAATCAAATTCCGTCGAATTGGCATTTTTTAAACCAGCCATGTTGCGCGCATATTCAATTAAGGCAACTTGCATGCCCAGACAAATACCTAAATAGGGAATCTTGTTTTCACGCGCATAACGGGCAGCGTTAATTTTTCCTTCCACACCGCGTTTACCGAATCCGCCCGGAACTAAAATTCCGTCGTATTTTTTTAATGGTGCGATGCCATTTTTTTCGATCTCTTCTGAATCGACATATTCAATATTTACGTGACTTTGAGTATGAATACCAGCATGACGCAATGCTTCGGTGAGTGATTTATACGACTCGGTTAAGTCAACATATTTACCGACCATACCAATCGTGATCTCATGTTTAGGATTTTCCAGCGCATCGATTAATTTGCTCCACATGGATAAATCAGCTGGCTTTGGTTTAATGGCTAAACGTTCGCAAATCAGATCATCTAAACCCTGATCATGCAACATTTGCGGTACTTTATAAATCGTATCTGCGTCCCACAACGAGATAACGTCTTCTTCATGCACGTTGGAGAACAGTGAAATTTTGGCACATTCATCTTCAGGAATCGGACGATCAGCACGACACAGTAATGCGTCCGGTGAAATTCCAATTTCGCGTAATTTTTGTACGCTGTGTTGCGTGGGTTTTGTTTTTAGCTCGCCAGCGGAAACTAAAAAAGGTACTAAAGTTAAGTGGACAAAAGCGACTGTATTTTTAGGAGAACGCAAACTGAGTTGACGTGCTGCTTCCAAAAACGGCAAGGACTCAATATCACCAACCGTGCCGCCAATTTCAACCAGAGCGACGTCATAACCTTCAGCACCGCGTCGGATATATTCCTGAATTTCATTAGTGATATGCGGAATAACCTGCACCGTTTTACCCAGATAATCACCACGCCGTTCTTTGCGAATAACGGATTCATAAATCTGCCCGGTCGTGAAATTGTTCACTTTTTTCATGCGGGTAGAAATGAAACGTTCATAGTGACCGAGATCCAGATCAGTTTCTGCACCGTCATCGGTAACGAATACTTCGCCGTGTTGGAATGGGCTCATCGTGCCTGGATCGACATTAATGTAAGGATCCAGTTTAAGCATGGTGACGTTGAGACCGCGTGATTCGAGAATCGCCGCGAGAGAGGCTGCGGCTATGCCTTTGCCGAGGGAGGATACGACCCCACCTGTTACGAATACAAACTTAGTCATTTCAGTGATGTGCTTTGCAGCACGAGCGGGAAAGGCGAATTATACATCAACGATTTTCTTCTCAACAGGTTGAAAACCTGATTTCGATTTAAACATGCAGAAAAACTGCCTTAGAAGATTCAACATCACCGGCACAAGATAATCGCTCCGAAAATTAACCTGATCCGACACACGCACCATTTTTCAACATTAAGAATTCGGGTTAACGAAGGTTCGTTAAAACTTACCACCCGTCGTTTTTACGACGGGAAAGAAAGGAATCAGGAGAGAGTAGAAAAAAGCGAAGCAATCTATTATTTAATTACGCAAAAACATCTGCTGCAAATCATTCAAAAACCGCATACCCAATTCTGTGGGACGTATCTGTTGGTGATCACGATAAAGTAATCCTTTTTGCTCCGCGCTTTGCAAGGCATGTTCTATGATCGTCAAACTTAATCCGGTGCGTTCTGCAAACAAATTCACCTGGAATCCGTTGGTTAAACGCAGCGTATTCAACATAAATTCAAACGCTAAATCGTCGCGGGCGATCTCTTTTGATTCTTGAACTTCACTCCCTTTCAATACAGCTTCCATATAATCTTTCGGATTTTTATAGCGCATTTCACGCACCACGCGATGTGGGAAAGAAAGTTTGGAATGCGCTCCGGCACCGATACCTAAGTAATCACCGAATTGCCAATAATTCAGATTATGGCGTGCCTGATGTTTTTCTTTGGCGTAGGCAGAAACTTCATAATGTTGGTATCCCGCTTCTGTCATCAATGCGGTAATTTCATCTTGCATTTCCGCGCTGGCATCATCATCTGGTAACGCTGGCGGAAACTTCGCAAACAATGTATTTGGCTCCAGCGTTAAGTGATACAAAGACAAATGCGGTGCACCGCTGGCGATCGCTATTTGTACATCTGACCGCGCTTCTTCTAATGTTTGTTTTGGTAAGGCATACATCAAATCTAAATTGAAATTATCAAAATGTGTTTGTGCTATTTCGATTGCTTTACGTGCTTCATCGCCCTCATGAATCCGGCCTAATGCTTTTAAATGTTGGGAATTAAAACTTTGAATGCCGATCGATAAGCGATTCACGCCACTCGCACGATATGCACGAAATTTTTCGGCTTCAAATGTACCGGGGTTGGCTTCCATGGTGATTTCCACATCGCCATCCAAAGGCAACAAAGTACGCACATCAGCCAATAAACGATCCAACCCGGCTGCCGATAATAAACTCGGCGTTCCGCCACCAATGAAAATCGTATAAATTTTTCGTCCCCAAATGGTGGGTAATGCGCGTTCTAAATCCAAACGCAATGCAGTTAAGTATTCTTCTTCCGGAATATCATTCTTAGCTTCATGCGAGTTGAAATCGCAATACGGACATTTTTTAACGCACCAGGGAATGTGGATATACAAAGACAATGGCGGAAGTGCCGCCAAATTAAGACTGCCAGCTTGCAAATATTTATGCACTGCGCTGGTGTTCGATTCAGCAGCTCTTGTCGGGCTTCTTTGAGTGACAGGTTTAATAGGAATAACCATTACAGCTCGCTCAGTTTCGTTAGTAATTGACGCATTGCTATACCACGATGGGAAAATTTATTTTTTTCTGCGGGAGATAATTCGGCGGCGGTTTTTCTTAATTCAGGTAACCAGAAATGCGAGTCATATCCAAAACCATTTGTTCCGCGCGGTTCAGCACAAATTTCACCATTCCAACGTCCGTCCGCGATGATCGGTTGCGGATCTTCAGCATGTCTGACCAGCACACACACGCTGTAGTAATAAGCGGTTTTATCTTCAATATCAGATAGTGCTAAAACCAGCTTTTGATTGTTACGCTCATCGGATTTAGGTTCTCCGGCATAACGCGCAGACTGAACACCCGGCGCTCCGTTCAGTGCATTGACACACAGTCCCGAATCATCCGCTATTGCTGGCAAACCAGTGCAGCGTGCGGCGTGACGTGCTTTGGTTAAGGCATTTTCAATGAAGGTAACAAAAGGCTCTTCGGCTTCGGTTACACCAAACTCCGTTTGCGCATGTAACTGCATGCCGAGTGGGGATAACAGATCGTTCAATTCTTTTAGTTTGCCAGGATTGCCTGAGGCTAAAATTAATTTATGCATTAATAAATACCAATTTTCGTAGGGTGGGCACGCTTTTGTGCCCACCATGGTTGAGATAGCAGAGAAAATCAATAACCGGGATGGTTGATAAGCGATGGAGTTTTATTGATGTATGACCGTGATCAAAAATGGTGGGCACAAAAGCGTGCCCACCCTACAAACCCAACATGCGCTTTTGCAAAACGATTAATTCAGCAATCCCATCCCGCGCCAAATCTAACATGTGATTCATCGCTTCCCGATCAAACGCCTCACCTTCTGCTGTACCTTGCACTTCGATGTATTTTCCGGCTTCCGTCATCACCACATTCATATCGGTATCGCATTCAGAGTCTTCTAAATAATCCAGATCTAATACCGGAACGCCTTGATAAACACCAACGGAGATCGCTGCCACAAATTGTTTTAATGGAATAGCGGGAATTTTTTCCTGGGTAAACAAGACGGAAAACGCATCGTAGGCTGCCACCATCGAACCGGTAATCGCTGCAGTACGTGTGCCACCATCGGCTTGAATAACATCGCAATCCAGATGCAAAGTGCGCTCGCCAAATGCATTCAAATCAAATGCGCTACGTAACGAACGGCCTATTAAACGCTGGATTTCTTGTGTGCGGCCACTTTGCTTTCCTTTAGCCGCTTCTCTGTCCATGCGCGTATTGGTGGAACGCGGCAGCATGCCGTATTCCGCTGTGAGCCATCCTTGTCCACGGCCTTTTAAAAATCCGGGCACTTTATCTTCAATACTGGCTGTGCAAATTACTTTCGTATCACCAAACTCAACCAATACCGAACCTTCAGCATGTTTGGTGTAGTGACGGGTGATAACAACTGGTCGCAACGCATTGGCGTTACGCTTACCGAAGCGTTGGAAATTCATTTTTTTATCCATGTAATTGTTTTAAAGGAGTGTCAAACAGCGCGACGAATCACGTATACTTGCCGGTCAAGTTTAAATTAACGAGGTAAAAAGTGAGCACCGTGAGCATCTTTAGCATGACAGGATATGCCGTCACCAACCGTGACTGTGAAGCCGGCAGTATGACAATTGAAATTAAAAGTGTTAATTCACGGTTTCTTGATTTGCAATTTCGGATGCATGACGATTTTCGTGCTTTTGAACCGGCATTTAGGGAGGCGATAATAGCACGCGTTACCAGAGGAAAAGTGGAGTGCCGCTTTAGTTTTGTACGCAAAGAACAGCAAGAACACGCTAAAACGATGAACACTGTCGTGCTTAACCAGTTAGTTCAGTTTCAACAAGATCTGCAAATACAATTTCCTGGCAGCGCCACTTTATCCATGCATGAAATTTTACGTTGGCCTGGTGTAATTGAAGAAAATACGGTTTGTGACGATAATTTTTCCGCCCAGGTACAGGAATGTTTAATAAATACGTTAGATTCCTTCATTACCAGCCGAAAACGTGAAGGTGCTGCTTTACAGGCCGTATTAATGAATAAAATCAGCGAAATGGAAACCATCGTTCTTCGGATACAGCCCATTGTTCCTCAACTTATTTCACAATTCCAGCAAAAATCAGTGAACCGTTTACAAGAAGCACTGGGATTAACTAATAACGATAATTTACCCACCATTTCACGCGAAGAAGTGATGGATAGAATCCGTCAGGAAGTTGCTTTATATGGCATTCGCATTGATATCGCTGAAGAGTTAGAGCGCCTTTCCGGGCATTTAACAGAAACCCGGCACATTCTTAACAAAGGAGGACAAGTGGGGAAGCGGCTGGACTTTATGATGCAAGAACTAAATCGTGAAGCTAATACCTTAGGCTCAAAAGCCGCGTTAAAAGAATTAGCCGACGCAGCAATGGAGTTAAAACTTTTGATCGAGCAGATGCGGGAACAGGTACAAAATCTGGAATAACTTTTACTTAAGGAATCCATGGATCACTTAAATACCCATGCCGGCAGCTTGTTTATGGTTGCCGCACCTTCCGGGGCCGGCAAATCGACTTTGGTTAATGCACTGTTGGCCAAAGAGCCTGAAATACGTTTATCCATCTCTTACACCACGCGCCCACCGCGTCCGGGTGAAGTCGACGGACAGCATTACCACTTCACATCAACGTCTGATTTTATAAAGCGCAAAAACAATAATGAATTTTTAGAATGCGCGGAAGTGCATGGAAATTACTATGGGACGTCGCGCGTTCTCATCAATCAAACTATGCAAGCTGGCACAGATATGCTGTTAGAAATTGACTGGCAGGGAGCACATCAGATAAAGGCGCAATTTCCACATGCTGTTGGGATTTTTATCCTGCCACCGTCAATAGATGCATTAGAACAAAGGCTAAAAAAACGCGGACAAGACAGCCCACAAGTCATCACAAGGCGGTTATTGGCCGCTGGGGGTGAAATTGCTCACGTTCCCGAGTTTGAATATGTTATTATCAACGAGGAATTTGATGTAGCGCTATCTGAATTGGTTGCCATTGTCAAAGCAACCCGATGTCGCTTTAATCAACAGTCAGCAAGAAACTCAGAACTGTTTAAGCAATTTGAAATTCATTCCAGTCTGAGTTAAATCTGTAATAAATTCACCTCTTTTTAAATAATCAGCAAGAATAAGGGAATCGCCATGGCTCGAATTACTATTGAAGACGCGTTAGAGGAAATTCCAAATCGCTTTGAACTCACTTTATGCGCAACTTATCGTGCACGCCAATTGTTACAAGGTCACACACCAAAAATCATTTCTAAAGATAAGCCAACTGTCATTGCTCTGCGCGAAATAGCAGCAAAGTTAGTTGGTCGGGAAATGCTGAAGAAAGTTCCACTGTAGGCTGGAACGATTTTGCCAACTTCGTCCCGGCATTGTGGTCGGGAAGCGTTTGTAGTTTTAAATAAGAATCGCAAGCTCCGATTTTGTCACATTCCGCAAATGCGACGTGGTTCAGGAAGCTGGGATTGCATCCCAGCCTACGTCGCTGATTTTTACCCATTTCACGTTAACAGTAATGTCTTTTATCTTTCCTAAGAATGAGCCTTACTCCTTCCGGACGTTCTCCTGCAAAAGCTCCACCTCGAGCTAAAGGTAAGCGCTTGTCAGAAAAAAGCTCTGCTCCATTTGTAAACAAAACTGACACTCCGCAAAACAGCATCCACATTTCCATTGCACAGTTAACAGAAAAACTTGGGGCTTATCTTCCCGCTAGTGATTTAATCATTGTGCGCGAGGCATTTCGTTTTTCCGATGAAATGCATCTCGGTCAAATGCGTCGTTCTGGCGAACCTTATATTTCACATCCAATCGCCGTTGCAGAAATTTGTGCTGACTGGAAGCTGGATGCACAGGCGATTATGGCGGCGCTATTGCACGATGTTATGGAAGATCAGAACGTCAAAAAAGAAGAGTTATTAGAACGCTTTGGTCCACAAGTTGCCACCCTGGTAGACGGCTTATCCAAACTCGATAAGATTGAATTTCAAAGCCAGATTGAAGCTCAGGCAGAAAATTTCAGAAAAATGCTGTTAGCAATGGCGCGTGATGTGCGCGTTATTTTAGTCAAGCTGGCGGACCGTCTTCACAATATGCGTACCTTAAACGTGATGATCCCGGAAAAACAGCAGCGCATTGCACGCGAAACAATGGAAGTTTATGTGCCGATTGCACATCGCCTGGGGCTCAATAATATTTATCGCGAATTGCAAGATTTGTCTTTCTCGCACCTTTATCCGCTCAGATACCGCACATTAGCTAAAGCGGTTAAATCGGCACGCGGAAACCGACGCGAAGTGGTTGGAAAAATTTTAGATTCGGTCAGCAGCACATTAGAAACCGCTGGAATTCATGCAGAAGTGCAAGGACGCGAAAAAACACTGTACGGCATTTATCGCAAAATGCACGACAAAAATCTATCGTTTTCTCAGGTACTTGATGTCTACGGATTTCGTATCGTTGTCGACGATTTTAAAGATAGCTATTACGCATTAGGCATTCTGCACGGCTTGTACAAACCCATGCCAGGCAAATTTAAAGATTACATTGCCATACCAAAACTAAATGGCTACCAATCATTACACACCACGTTAATCGGCCCTTACGGAACACCGGTTGAATTTCAGATTCGTACCCAGGACATGCATCGTATTGCCGAATCTGGCGTAGCTGCACATTGGATGTACAAAGGTGAAGATGTGTCCTTGTCTGACCTTCAGGTACGCACACACGCCTGGTTACAGTCGTTACTCGATATTCAAAAACAAACGGGCGATTCGGCTGAATTTTTAGAGCATGTCAAAGTCGATTTATTTCCTGACTCTGTGTATGTGTTCACCCCAAAATCAAAAATTATTGCGCTATCCAGAGGCGCGACTGCACTTGATTTTGCTTACACCATACACACCGACATTGGCGACCAGACTATCGCCGCCAAAATTAATCATGAACCTGCGCCCATACGCACCGAATTACGGAGCGGCGATATTGTGGAAATCATTACTTCTCCAACATCACGTCCCACGCCAAATTGGTTAAGTTATGTTCGCACTGGCAAAGCACGTTCTGCCATTCGTCATTATTTACGCGCATCTAATCTGACTGAATCGACCGAGCTTGGTCGCCAACTCTTGTCGCAATCGCTCACTCTGCTTAATCTCAACCCTAAGCTGCCTGAAGATATCGTTGAAAAATTGTTGTTTGAATCTAATTCAATTTCGCTGGAAGAATTGTATGCTGACATTGGTATCGGACGACGCATGGCTACTTTGGTTGCGCGTCATATTTTAGATTTAATTGAAGACGAGCCTTCGTCGATTCCGTTTTTGCAATTACTGCACGAACATCCGTCGGCCACCAAATTGGATCCTGTCGTCATTTATGGCAGTGAGGGAATTTCAGCTGAATTAGCTATCTGCTGTCTACCAATTCCTGGCGATGAAATCATCGGTCAATTAAAACGTGACCAGGGTTTAGTTGTTCATACCTGTGATTGTCCAACGGGCAAACGTCAACTTCAAAAAGAACCGGAACGTTGGATTGATGTGGCGTGGGGCAGCGATTTAAACCGCCGCTTTGATTCTAAATTCACCATATTCACCACAAATGAGCGCGGTGCATTGGCACGTGTGGCGGCTGAAATTGGTGATTCGGATGCCAATATTGTGAACGTTGAAATGGAAGGAAACGGATTTGATACCTTGTCGCAAATTTGTTTCACTATTCAGGTTGAAGACAGAAAACACCTCGCCCGCTTAATGCGCAACGTGCGCCATATTGCCAGTGTGTCAAAAATTGTGCGGGGCCAAATTTAAACGAGTTACTGTGTTTCTAATTTTCCTACCGAGCCAAACTCAACCGGCATCTTCACATAAAACATGTGTACGTTTTCTTTCTCAATAATTTCAAATAATTTTATTGATTCGCTCTCTTCCACCACCATCGTCACCAACACCGGCTGATCGGCCAATTCAAAAAAGCGCGCGGAATGCAAGCGGCTGTGATGCCCGAATCCCATAGAACCCATAAAAACAGTAGCACCATTACGTGCAACACCAACTAGCCATTCGTAAAGCGCCTGATGTCCGTAACGTTTGTTTTGTTCCATAAAAAACTCTAATTGATAGCCTTTCATAATTTCTCCAAAGTGAGATGTAAAGTGAGATGTAAACAGCGAATTAATGAATAGTACTCAAGTAAAATTGCGTCGACTTTTTAACCTGGCAAAAGGAAAACCAACACATGCTTTACTCAATCGCAGCAATTAGTATTGGCGCTTCCTGCGGTGCTATTTTTCGGTGGCTTTTAGGACTACAACTCAACGCGCTCTTCCCCACAATTCCGCCCGGCACCCTGGTTGCGAATTTAGTTGGGGGATATTTAATTGGAATAGCAGTTGGTTTTTTTAACGAATTTCCGGCATCCCCTTTCGTCAGCCCGGAGATGCGCCTACTAATTATCACCGGATTCCTCGGAGGCTTAACCACTTTCTCCACTTTCTCTGCTGAAGTTGTCTCGTTATTGCAAGAAGGCCGAATTGCCTGGGCATTTGGCAGTATTGGGCTGCATCTGATTGGCTCTATTTTGCTGACCATATTGGGGATAATGACGATAAGCTATTTCCGTGGATAGGTTTTCTATTGGCGGCTAAAGTTCATGACGAGGTAATCAGATTAAAATACGGCTCAATCCACGGTTTAGGATCACTTCCATATCCGTATTTATTTTTTTGATGGAGTTAAATTATGCCCATTAACGTCGGTATGTTGATCTATGAAGATGTTCAGCCCCTTGATGTCATCGGGCCGTGGGACGTCTTTTCATTTTGGAAAAGTATTAGCAATCAGCCCATCAATCTTTATCTGATCGCTGAAAAAAAAGGTTATATCCAATGCTCTAACAATATTATTTTGAAGTCCCATTGTGATTTTGAACATGCGCCTCAATTGGATTATCTTGTTGTACCCGGCGGACGAGGTCGTCTGATTCAAAGTCAAAATAAAGCGTTGCTGTCCTTTATTCGTCAACAATCCCAAACATGTAAGCTGGTTTTATCCGTTTGTACCGGCATGTTTCTGCTCTACCATTCCGGTCTTCTTAAAGATAAATCAGTCTCGACGTATTGGCGCGCAATTCCCGAAATGAAGGAACTTGGGCAAGTGAAGCTGAGAGGAAAGCGGATAGTCAAGTCCGGGAAAATATGGTCTTCTGGTGGAGTGTCGAGCGGTATTGAGCTGGCGTTAGAAATGATCAGGGAAATTGCAGGAAAGAAGATTGCAGGGCAAGTCCAGCTATTGCTGGAATATTTTCCTCAGACCAAAGTGTATTGCAACAAAAATACGGCCAAAACGTTGCCTTCATATGATGGTAACTCTCGGGCGGAGAACTCCAACTCATTCAGACTGCCCAGATACATTAGAAACTATATGAAGTAATTCTCTATTTAATTCTCTATATTTGGGTCTTCAAAACATGCGTTCTTGTTCGGCGAATCGGGTGAAATTTGCTGACCCACATCTCACTAATTTCTTTAAAACTCCACTATTGCCATTTTTTTAGCGCGCTTAAATCAGTAACACGCGCATCTACCCAGTGTGCCCCTTTTTCACTTACCTCTTTTTTCCAAAACGGCGCTTCTGTTTTTAAGTAATCCATAATGAATTCACACGCTTCAAATGCCGTTCCCCGATGTTGACCGGCAACTGCCACCAGCACAATTTGCGCAGCGGCTGGTAACACCCCAATCCGATGAATCACGACCACATCCTTAATTTCCCAACGCCTGGCTGCGTGTTGCACGATATTTTCTAACGATTTTTCCGTCATACCCGGGTAATGTTCCAGCTCCATGTGCTCCGTCTGCTCAGTCTGCTTACCTGCGCCAGAATCCATTTCACGCACGGTACCAACAAAGCTGACGATCGCACCGACGTCGCGATGCGCAGCACGTAATTCAGTTAACTCTGTACTTACGTCAAAGTCGGCAGTTTGTATGGCTATTTTTGTCATCAGTTCTTTAATTCAACCGCCAGTCACCGGAGGAAAAAAAGCGACTTCACTGCCTTCAGTAATTTCCACTGAAGGCTCACACATTTCAAGTTGATAAGCCATTTGCAAATGTCGATTACCGGCAAGCGTTTCCGCCCAAACTCCACCGCGTGCAATCAACCATTCCCGCACTTGCCCAACCGTTTTTACTTCGGATGGCAATGTCACTATTTCTTCCGAACAGCCTAACTGTTCGCGCACGCTGGCAAAAAAACGTAATGTAATCTTCATTAAATTAATTCCGAAAAAGGGATGAACTTCACTAAATCACCTGGAGTGATCTTTGTTCCCGGAGGATTGTCAACCAAACCATCGCCCCAAACGACTGAACTTAATACCGCGGAACCTTGATTTGGAAACAAATCTAATCCGCCATCGGCATTCAGCTTAACGCGTAAAAATTCATTACGCGCATCGGCTTTTTGCCAGGAGAAATCAGCGCGCATTGAGAAGGATGTTGGCATCACATTCGCTACTCCCTGCAAACGCAATAAAAACGGACGCACGAATACTAAAAAGGTGACGAAACTGGAAACCGGATTGCCTGGCAAACCTAAAAAGAAAGCGGAACCAATTTCACCAAACGCTAATGGCTTGCCAGGTTTGACTGCAATCTGCCAGAGATTCAAACGCCCTTCTGCTTGCATTGCTGGTTTGATGTGATCTTCTTCGCCAACCGACACTCCTCCGGAAGTGATAACAACATCGCTGGCCTGCGCGGCTTTTTTCAACGCAGCGCGCGTGGCTTCTAATGTATCTGGCACGACGCCAAAATCATGAATTTCACAACCTGAATTTTCCAATAAGGCAGTCAGCAAAAAACGATTGGAGTTATAAATTGCGCCAGCTGGTAATGGTTCTCCTGGCATGACCAGTTCATCGCCAGTAAAAAAAATCGCTACTTTTAAGCGACGTTTTATAGGCAATGTCGCTAAACCAACTGATGCTGCCAAACCCAGCTCCTGAGCACGCAGACGTGTACCGGCAGTCAAAATAACGCTGTCCTGGCAAATATCTTCACCAACACGTCGCACCCATTCACCGGCTTTCGGTGTATGCAACAAACGAACCGCAGATCCTTCTGACGTTTCCAGTACTTCACATTGCTCTTGCATGACGACCGTATCAGCGCCTGACGGAATAATCGCGCCAGTAAAAATTTGCGCGGCGGTGCCAGGCTGCAAAGGTGTTCCGACATGACCAGCCGCAATACGCTGACTGATTAACAGTGGTATTTTTTTGGTTGCATCAACTGAGTTGAGCGCATAACCGTCCATTTGCGCATTATCAGCACCAGGAACGTTGACCGGTGCAGTGATGTCGGCGGCTAAAACACGACCGTTTGCTGAAAGCGTTGGCGATTGTGAAAATTCTGAAATAGTATTTTTTGTGGCTGCCAGCAATAAAGTGGCCAATGCGTCATGAACGCTTAATAACGGTGTTGAATTTTTCATGCATTACCTGAACTCAGCTTGGGATGTATACGCACTAAAACAATACGCGGCCCGTTCATCTTTTTTACTTCGACATCAAATTGCGCAAACTCAATTCGCTGTCCTTCAACAGGTACATCGCCGAGTTCTTGCATAATCAAGCCACCTATCGACTCGACTTCGTCGCTATCCAGCTGAATGCCAAGTACGATACCTAAGGTATACAAAGGCAAACTTCCTTTACCAACAAATGTACCGTCATCCAAAAATGCCCAGTCGTTTTCGTTCTCACGAAACTCATCCCGAATTTGTCCGACCAGAGCACTCAGGAGATTATCCAGCGTTAAGAAACCAACTGGTTTGCTTCCCTTATGACCGACCAGCGCAAAATGCGGTGCACCTTTGCGAAAGCGCGTAAATAATTCCACCGCCGGCATATTGGGGGGAACAAATTCAACCTGACGTAAATGCGCATTTAAATCTAATTGTTTGCCTTCTTGTTGAGCTAGAAATAAGTCCTTTAAATGCAATATCCCAAGAACGGTTGTTCCATCTTCATCAAAATAGGGATAACGACTAAAACGATGGCGCGCAACTGTCGTCATATTTTCTTCCAGACTGGCGTTCTTGTAGATGGCAACCACTTCATTAATTGGCCGCATCAAATCAGAGATTTCCAGAGTACCGAAATCCAGCACCTGCACCATGGTGTTCCAGCCATCGCGCATTTTTTTTGTGCCGCCGCTTTTTGTGCCACCATAATTGCCACGCAAAATTAACCTTAATTCTTCCGGTGAATATTGGCTATCGTTACCGTGTATCAAATCGAGACCAACCCATTTCAACACTTTGTTAGAGCTGGCGTTGAGTATCCAGATCACGGGATACATAACCCAATAAAACGCATATAAAGCCGGTGCTGTCCAGAGCGACACTTTTTCAGGCATGCGAATTGCCATGGATTTTGGTGCCAGTTCACCCACCACAATATGCAAATAAGAGATGACGAAAAACGCAAAGAAAAACGATGCGCCGTGAATAATTTTAGGTGCAGTTATTCCAACAATATCAAATAAGGGGAGTAATAATCGGGCAAACGCGGGTTCGCCTATCCAGCCCAAACCAAGTGAAGCCAACGTGATGCCCAGCTGGCAGGCAGAGAGATACGTATCAAGATGTTGATGTACAGTTACAAGCAACCGCCCACGCAGACCCGACGACTTAGCGATACTGCGCACACGGGTCTGACGTAATTTAACCAGACCAAATTCGGCTGCCACAAAAAAACCGTTCAACAAAACTAACAGAAGAGCGGCGACAACCATTAAAAAAATATCCAATGTAAAACCCTGGTAATGAAAAGTCCGACATTGTAAACCCAACTGAAACCAAAACCACTGCTAAGGTGTAGACAGCCCTGGTAGACAGGGTGCAATTCACTTCTCGTTACATTTTTTCCGGTCTTCTTGCCTACCAACAATTCGTAGCAGTGCTATTAACGTTGCCAGTGACACCCGTATTGGTGATGGTGAAATCACCGCAAGCATCTGTTGCCTGCGTTGTGCCGGTAATCCGGTTTGCTTGTGCGGTAAATGTAGCGGCAGTTGATGCTGTTGCCGCTGTGACGGTTGGAGCCTGGATTGCATAGTACGCCGTGCCGCCGGATTGCACGCTCATCGGAAAACTGGCAGAGGCTCCATACAATGCGGTTGGGCTGGCGGTGTACTGATTATTCACGCTGTAAAACTTTTCTTCCCGCGTCGCTAAATCCAGCAACGCTGTTTTAGCATCTGTCCGGCGCGATTGCTGCACGCTGGAGGTATAAGCTGACATAGCAATTTTTACCAGAATGCCGACCACCACAATAACTATCATTATTTCAATTAACGTAAAGCCAGATTGAGTGTATTTGTGTCGGCTTTTCCACGTTGATTTGTCAGATAAATTTCGCATAATTTTCTCTATAGGTTTGTCGATAAATTGACTAGTACATTGATTCATTTATTTTGTCTCTTAGAAATTGATGGATTTTTTCGTTTGGCAAGGCGCGAGGAAGCCGCTTAGCAAGCTAAGCAATGACGAGCAACGCCGCCAGACGGAAAAAGACACGATTTATAAGAGACAAAATAAGTGACTCAATGTACTAGCGTAATGCCCGCCAGGTAATGCGTGATGACGTGCCCGGCGTTGGAGGAGCTCCCAAATTAGTGGCAACAGATCCGCTGTTAAGTAAGGTGCTGATAATAGTTTGCACACCGTTGAACGAAGTAACTACAAAATTGGTTCCCACGCCACCTAAACCCAGCCCGACATAGGAACTTGGTGACAACGGACTACTTGCATTCGTACCTGTAGGCACGTTAAACAAAGCAGTAGCCCCGCCGGTTGTCATACTTACCGCAATGGTATAACCCGTGGCAGCGGTAGTTGAGCAGCTTAGTGCGTATGCCGCAGCCGGTATCGCCGTATTGATCAGGAATGCCCCGTTTAACTCGGTAGGATTGTAGATAGCCTGTTCAGTTGCTGTGGGGAATGGTATGGTCCAACCCGTATGTTGATTTGAACCGGCGCCACCGCTACAGACAGAAGAACCACGCCAGCAAACAGGCAAGGAGGTTAATTCCTGGTATACGCTGGTGTTTGCCACACCGCTCACCGTGGCTGTGGTTGCGGTAAGTGTCTGAGTAACCAGGTTAGTAGTTGGCGCAGAGGCCCGGCTGGCAAATTGTTTTGACGCGATGCCGGTATTCGCAGGCAAGCTATTCCATGCCGACATATCCCAGTCCCAAATGCCGTAAATACCTTGTGTACCGCTGGCAAAAGTAGCGGCGCCTGATGCCGTTTTAGGAAATGCCCGTCCGGTTGCAAAGTCAACGACAAGGTAAGGTGACGCTGTGCAACTGGTCTGAGTAGCCGGACAAGCGCTGGCCTGAGTGACGATAACAGAAGTGCTGATTGGTCTTAGTAAATTCCCTGTTGCCGGCACGCTAAAAAGAAGTGTTGGTGCGGTATTTACCCAGGTGGTGGAACTGCTGCTGGTCAGATCAAAACGCCACAGGTTTCCTAATACATCGCCCGCATAAATGTAGTCAGTAACATGGTCACCATCTAAATCAGCAGAGGTGACATTGGCGATGCCATTGTTAACGGTAATACCTGATGTGGTGATCGGTGTACCTGACAATGAACTGACACTGGATGCAGTGGTTCTGCCTTTTCCGGTATCAATATAGTAGAAACTAATGGCTCCGGTGCCAATATCGACATTCATAATATAGATACCCGCGGAGCCGGGCGGGCTGTCTAAACCATTACCAAAGATAGCTGCCCAATTACCATTATGCAGACGCCGGATGATGGGTGTCCCATAGGTACTGCCTAAATGCAAGCCGCAGAGATTAGACGGATCAGATGTTTTTGCGCAGATTAAATTACTGGTGCCTTTGTTCAGTAAGGCTGATGGTACTGTTAGCCAGTCACCGACCACATTGGCTACCGCAGCAGATTCAGATTGAATCGCCGGAGAAGTAACATCCAAAGCAAAAATGCCTCCGGCTGCACTTAATGCTTGCGCTCCAGGCGTAGTCGCATCACCCACTTCACCTGTGGCATTACCGCCAGCACCCGTGCCGCCAACAATCCAGGTGTGCCAGGCTCCTTTGTAATACAAATCACCTGCGCCTGGTGTGGCATCAACGTAAGCATTATGAGAATAAATAGGGGAAGAAAAATCCAGCGTGGTTGGTGGCACATTTAACGTGTTAAGAGCAAGGCCAGGCACATAGGCCACAATTTCACGTCCATCGTTGTTTGCTGCGGTTAAATCAGGCTGTCCTCCTGAATAAGCACCTGCCCTGAAGCCATGCAACATACCGTCATTAGCACCTACATAGACAACATTCATTCTCGTTGATGCGGAGGAAGCAAAACTGGCATAAGTGCCATTTTCTGTCCCGGTTGTATTAGACAGCTTATCAATAATAGTTGTATAGGGTGAGGTTGGAGGGCCAACCCATGTAGAACTGGAATTGATAATGTCACCCAACACACTGTTTCGTGCACGATAAATAGCCGCGGCATTGTTAATTGCGCCAACAGGAAACGCTTCTAACGACCTGTCACCACGGTAATAATTGAGTTGTTTTGATGTTGAACCATTGTTGCCTGGATCTACCACAGCTTTCTGTGCCGCAGTCAAACTGCCCCACTGAAAAGCAACACCTGTGTTGGATGGCGAAGTTGCACCAGGACCACCTCCCAGAGCACCTGAGCCGGTATTGGTCAAAATAGTGCGGTTAGCAGGACTTTGCGCCGTAGTTGAACTCCCGGTGTTTTTACAGATTCCACCGGTCAGTACACAACTGGCATCCCAGGTTGCAGTATTGCCGATGGTAATAATACCGGTAGATGAATCTACGGCGAGCGGGATAGCTCGTAGACTGCCAGCCCAGTTGATCGGGTTATAGGCTCCGATAAAAATCTGAATCCCTGCTTGTACTTTAGAATCTTCCTGAACGTTACCACCGGCAGAGCTGGCTGACATCGTGGCCGGCGTGACAGTGAAACAGGTAATTTCATGAATATTGCTATAACCACCTGTACTGCCAGCAAAACCCATATTCAGCTTGGCCGGCATATTATTTAAAGCGTGATTGACCACAACACGTTGTGGTATACCGCCGTTATAGCTGTAGCTGAAATTTAAAAGAGACGGAATCGTTGAACCAGAGCTGGTGGTAGTAGGTGCGGTGATATTGACGCTATAAGTAATTGGCGTTGCGTTTATTCGTGCAGGGTTGTTACTGTTTTGCTGACTGTAAATCGGGTTAAGAATGGTTGTATTGGGTTTAACGACCCGGGCTGTTTGCAAAATAGGATACCCAGCTATGGGTATTTTTTTAGTATTGAGAAGCACAGGAAGGTTAAGTGAATTCGTCAGGTAGCCATTCGCGCAGGTATTTTTTACAGCGGCATAATTATTTGTTGAAATTTGTGTCGCACTTTGCGCCGCGGTAAGGCCAGTAGATTGAAAAGCGGCAAGAAGCGATGCATTACTAATGTTTCCTGGGCCGCGGACAGTAATACTATTGGGAGTGAATGCGGTATAGATGGGGTTGTTATTGCTATCGTATTGTAAAACCCCGGTTTGTGTGCCGGCCACCTGATAATTACCGAATTCATCAATACCAATACCAATGAATCCTGCCCCTACGCCAAAATAGGGTCTGTTGTTATCATTTTCTGTACAGGCGTAACCCAAACTACCGCCGAAGGAGCCGAGTGTAAATGGCACAGAGGCGTCACTCATAAAGAAGGACATACCATCCGCACCGGTCCCGTTCCCACCGTCACCACCATAAGTAACGGTAGTGAAATTAATATCTAACCCATTGATCGTGTCATAAGGTGTTCCTAATACAATGGCACCCGCTTGATTTCCACCGTAATCCGTACTTCCTTTTGCGCCGTTAGTCAGTCTTAGCGCACCTTTGCCGACCGCATCCGGGCCAGTGGCTAAATTGCTGGTTGTACTGTACCCACCGACTAGTGTTGTCTGACCAAAATAGTAGGTGTTTCCTGATCCACTGCAGCCGGGTACTGCCGGTGGAGTGCCGTTAGGGTATGTCGGCGTTACAGGCCCTTTCACCGTACTGGTAGGAACTGAGCCAGCCGTCAGGCATGCACCACCGCCAAAAACGCCTGTGGTGGCTGAGCTGCCAGCAGCATCTGGTCCGTAAATGAACCAACCATTATTCGTGCTGGTGCCGTTAAAACTTTCATTGATGGTGGTTTGGGCATAGGCACTTAGCGGCAACAAGCAAGCTAATGAAAATACACATAACCCGCCTGGCAATTTCGTATTCATTTGACGTTACTCCTGAAAATACATTACAGACCGCTAAGAACGGGAGGGGTAGGAGAGCCTCCGCCAACCCCGCCAACTTTATACGTACTTTGCACGACGGCCACAGTGCCGTTGTTACCACCGTTGCCACCATAGCCGATTGCAGTAACCTGATAAATGGGTGACGTTGTACCGGAGAGCGTTCCCAGATAAGCGATATAAATTCCAGGCTGCTGAGAGTACTTAATATCGCTCAGTGCAGCCGTACTTACCATACCCCCTGCTGTAGACGAAGACCCAACCGTCATGCCCGGCGGAGTGTATTTAAATAATGCCAGGCCCGATATGTTGGCAGCAGTAGCCAAGTTGGTACTTGGGCACACTTGTAAAGTTGTAACGGCAGCTCCGGAACAGGCTGATGCCGCAATAGGTGTTAAAGACGCGGCACTGGCCGTTGTCAACCAATATTCACCATGTAACAACGCGGCTTGGGCGCTTTGTAATGCGCGTTGTTTTTCACGGGTATTGCCGGCAATTCGCTCCATCAAATTATTGCTACGAAATACGCTTAACGCCACGATAGTCATCAATAGCATGATGATCAGGCTGGCAATCAATGCAACACCACGTTGAGGCTTAAGTAATGTGTTATTCATCATGATTGCCGCATCAGGTTAATGGTCTGAAGCCAGGGTGTCGATGTAGTCAGTGTTACCGCCGGGTTTAACACGTTGGGAGTGAAAAAGTTAAGTGTGATTTGCGCGGTGCGCACATTTGCCCACAAACCTGCTGCCTGAACAGCATTGGCTGATAAATAACTGCTGACGGTTCCTGTGCCGGCTACATCAACACCGTAGAGTATGTTCATACTCTTGACCCGGGTAGCAAGTGCCAGAGGTGTATTAGGTCCTGTGGCGACATTGGCCACAATGGAAGTGACGGTGCACTGTAACTGGTTGTTTGCATCAATCGAAAAACTATTAACAAAAGCGGTTGGTATGCCAACAGCAGCAATGCCGCCCTGGCAATTGTAAATATCGTCCGAACCGGATGAGAGAAAGTAGAGATTAATGGAATCGCTGGTAGCGGCGGTTGTGCCTGTTGCAGGTCCAAAACCGGTAACGCCTGCACCAGCGGTAAAGACAGATGTATCCGCATTCGCTGCAGCAAGCGCAGGCAATGCTGCATTAGCTGTTTGCGCAGTCGGGTTGTAAAAATAGCCTGCCATTTGCGTTGTATTCGTTAGCATCACAATCGCAATACGTTGGTTGTCCTGATATTGCGCCAGGGTATTTTGCGATGCTGAGGTCGAGTACATACTTAAAAACAGCTGACTTAATCCCAGCGTAATAAATAAACCAATGATCACGGCGACCATTAATTCAATCAGACTCAGTCCCTGTTGACGTGGTCCCGGCAAAGCCGGCTTAGGCAAATTGTTGATGCGGAAATTGTTCATGGTTGCACGTAAAGATAATAGGCTTGTTGTGTAGCTGAATTGGCCGCAGCTTGATTCGCCGTCGTGGTATTCATACCCGCTGCTTTTTCATACCAGTTAATTTGAATCGTGCAACTTGTTGGCGTGCCACTACAAGTGACAATAGCCGTGTAACTGGGTATTTGCGTATTGATGTTCGTCATCCAGGTAGCTATATCCAGCCCGGCCATTTGCGTAGGGGTGCAAGTTGCTGCGGACGTACTGCCCTGGCACGAAGTAAGAGCCGGTGCAGCTCCTAAAACCGTGGTACTCGCCCCCGAAAAAGTACAGGTATTGATGGTACAAAGAGCAGCTCCCGGGCCACCTTGCCAATATCCTTTATTGCCACGCAATAACGCCGCCAGGCTGCTAGCTTGTAAAGCGACTAAGCCACGGCTACCTGAGGCCTGGGTATTTGCGATGGACAGCGCCTGCATTTTGGTTAAGCCAAGTACACCGACTGCAATCACCAACAACGCAATTAATACTTCAAGCAGACTGACGCCCCGCTGAATTCGGGTGTGATATGTTTTCATGAGCATGCGGTAGTTTGTCCATTTGTTGCTAACGCCGCGCCAGCTTTTTGAACATACGCGCGACCTAATGCGTCGACCCAGAGGCAGCGTGTTGCAGCTGTATTTGTTGCGCTGGTGTGTAGTGTAAATAACAGTCCGGTAGTGCCTGACCCTGCATTAAAACCATCGCGGTTAAAGGTAAGTGAGGTAACGCTTCCCGGCGTAGTCGTTATCGTATCCGTGGAAGTAAAGGCGGGTTGAACACGCAGTACAACGGAGGTGCCTGCAACGAAACCGGCTGTTGCACCAGCTGAATAAACTATCCATCCTGAATGCCATCCGGTACCTGCGCAAGAAGTGCCTGTGGATGAAATGCACAGGCTCACCATCTGCCCTTCTTTTAATGCTTCTGAACGGGCAAACTGCACATCGTTTAATAAATTATTGATTTCGCTGCTGGTGCGTTGAGTTTGTGTTGCGGAGGTGAACTGTGGGACAGCAATGATGGTCAAAATGGCTACAATAACTAACGTAACCAGTAACTCAACCATAGTAAACCCGCTTACTTTATTTGGTTGTGTGGCTTGATTGTTGAGCTGCTTGAGTTGCTGAGATTTTAGTAAAGACATTGTGCACATCCCCGTTAACTCCAATTCTAAGAATCGAATCAATCAATCCACACAGCAACATCTGTATGTTACTAGTGTCCTGTCAAAAATCAAATGAAATTAGTTAGTTATCGATGGATGGCTAAATAGTTTTGTTGACGACGGACTATAAGCTATAAGCCGCATGAAACAAGGATTTTCCCGAAGGCTGAAAGCAATAGAATCTGTAGCAAAGATGGAGTACCTTTTTAACAACAGCAATTAACATGGGGATGGTGCAGGCTGTTGAGGTGGTTTGATTTGGCAGGGCGGGCAAGCCTTTGTGCCCACGCTACGTAATTCACTTACGTGCTTCAATTGCTTCCCACTGCTCCAACTTAGCCAACAATAAAACATCAATTTCTGCGTAGCGACGATTCAGCTTTTTAACTTCCTCTGGCTGCGTTTTGTATAAATTTTCATCTTGCAAACGCTCAGTAATTATTCGCTGCTCCGCTTCTAATTGCGCAATTTGTTTTGGCAATTCGTCCAGTTCACGTTGTTCTTTGAAGTTAAGCTTTTTTGATTTGACATCACTCACTTTGGCAGCGACTTTAGGCGTTGATTTTGACGCCGATCTGGCTTGTTCCTTCACGCTATTTGCATAACGTTCCCAGTCACTAAATCCACCGATATATTCACTCCACACACCATCATCTTCCGAGACAATCACTTGCGTGACCACGTTATCTAAAAATGCGCGATCATGGCTGACTAAAAATACGGTGCCGGTGTAATTTTCCAATAACTCTTCGAGCAGTTCTAAGGTATCAATATCCAGATCATTAGTCGGCTCATCCAACACTAAAGCATTCGCTGGCTTGGCAAATAATCGCGCTAAAAGCAAACGATTACGTTCTCCGCCTGAGAGCGATTTAACGGGCGACCTTGCTCGCTCTGGCGCAAATAAAAAGTCATTCAGGTAAGTCATGACATGTTTTTTCTGACCGTTGATTTCAACCCAATCCGAACCTGGCGCAATGGTTTCCACCAGACTGGCTTCTTCATTTAATTGTGCGCGCATCTGATCAAAATAGGCTACCTGCAATTTACTACCTTGTTTAATCGTTCCTGCGTCCGATTTTTCTTCGCCCAAAATCATTTTCAATAACGTCGTTTTACCCGCGCCATTGGCACCAATCAAGCCCACTTTATCGCCACGCAAAATCGTCGCGCTAAAGTTTTTCACGATAACTTTTTCGCCATAGCTTTTAAATACATTCTCCAATTCCGCGACAATTTTTCCAGAGCGCTCGCCAGCAGAAACATCCAACTTAACCTGACCTTGTTGATCACGCCGCGCGGTACGTTGCTTGCGTAATTCTTCTAAGCGACGAACCCGCCCTTCATCACGGGTGCGACGTGCTTGTACGCCTTTTCTGATCCACACTTCTTCCTGCGCTAAAAATTTATCGAACTTGGCGTTTTCAACGACTTCGTTTTCTAACAATTCTGCTTTGCGAGTTTGATACGTGGTGAAGTTACCCGGGAAAGATAAAATCCGGCCACGATCTAATTCAATAATGCGCGTGCAAACGTTATCCAAAAAACTGCGATCATGCGTGATGAGTAACACGCTGCCTTTGAAATCTTTGAGCAAACCTTCTAACCATAAAATGGAAGAATAATCTAAATGATTGGTTGGCTCGTCCAACAGCAACACATCCGGCGCGCTCACCAAAGCGACGGCCAGAGCAACGCGCTTTTTCATACCGCCAGAAAGACTGCCTATAAGCGCATCTTTTTTCAGATTTAAGCGATCTAATGTCGCCTCCACTTTGCTGGCCAATCCCCACGCATCTGCCGCATCTAACTGCAATTGAATGTCGTGCATGCGCTCCATTAATGCGTCGTCATTGTCACCACCAAATTGTCCGCTAATCGTTTCGTATTCCTTGAGTAACCCAGGCAATTTGCCCAAGCCTTCCGCCACAACATCAAACACATTTTTAACCGGATCAAATAAGGGTTCTTGTTCTACGTAAGCAATCCGCAGATTTTGCTGCATGACCAACAAACCGTCGTCTAATTTAAATTTTCCTGCAATGACTTTGAGCAAGGAAGACTTGCCGGTACCGTTGCGACCAATTAAACCAACGCGTTCACCAGTTTCAATAGAAAATTCAGTGTGATCGAGTAACGCAACATGGCCAAAAGCGAGTTGCGCATCGGAGAGAGAAATAACTGCCATAAAATTTATCGACGGCCGGTTTGGCTCGCCTCATTGGGTTGGGAAAGCCCGCATTGTACCTGTCAGTTAACAGATGTCGGATATCAGAAGACAGATATCAGCAAGCCTCTGACACCAGACCGGGGCCATCGTGTCGGGCCAGCTACAAAAAATAGTAATTCGCATTAATCTATATTTAGACTAAAATACATAAATAATCTACATTTGGACGATATCATGAAGGCACAAAAATTACCTACCTCCTCCTATAGCCAACCTGATTTATCGGCGATAGGCTTGCGCGTTTTCTTCAACATTGGTGATAGCTGGAAACTTAAAAATGAAGAAGAAATGGTATTGCTTGGCAATCCAAGCCGTTCTTTATTTTTTAAATGGAAAAAAGATCCGCAATCGGCGATTGTCAATAAAGACACGCTGGAACGCATTTCGTATATTTTGGGTATTTACAAAGCGCTGCAAATTTTGTTGCCCGATCCCAAAGCCGCTGATGAGTGGGTCACCAAAAAGAATTCTGCGCCGCTATTTAACGGTCAAAGCGCATTAGAGCGAATGTTGTCAGGCAATGTCGGTGATTTATATGTCGTGCGTCAGTATCTGGACGCAGCACGCGGAGGTTGGTCTTGAAGAAAACCACCGTTCACTGGAAGCCTGGTTATCGCATTGTTCCCACACGCTTTCCGTCGATATTTCTCTTTAACCGTTTGGCTAATCAAGACGAATTCGACGCGCTTAACGCCATTGAAGCCATGACGAATTCTCGTCTGAGAGATGAAAATGGTGAATTATCTTTAGTCCCGGAAAACGAACGCCTGTTTGGAAAAGGTAGCGGCGCCATCATGGCGGCATTTACACATTTAAATCCGTCTGGCAGTCGCTTTTCTGACGGGAGTTATGGCGTTTTTTACGCAGCGAAAGAAAAAGAAACCTCCATTGCCGAAACACGCTTTCATTCCGAAAAATTTATGCGTGCCACCAACGAAGACCCGATTTATTTGCAAATGCGTTTATACCGTGTGCAAATTAAGGGCGAGGTTATCGATTTAAGCAGCTACGCTAAAAGACATCCCGACATTTTTTCTCCTGCCAGCTATGTCGCTTCGCAAGCTATCGGAAAAACAATTCGGGAACAGAACACTAACGGGATTCTTTATCCAAGCGTCAGACATCAAGGTGGGAATTGTGTTGCGGCGTTCAAAACAACCATTCTGAGTGGATGCGTTCATGCTGCTTATCTTGAATACCATTGGAATGGGGCGGAGATTAATTATGTTACTGAGAGAATTAACTGAGGAACTAAAACAGCGCCAGATTCACCTGACCTGTCATCTGACATCTGATTACTGGTGTGACCAGCAGGAATCGAACCTGCATCTAATTCTTAGGAGGAACTTGATCTATCCGTTGATCTATGGTCACACGCGGGGAAAGACCGACATTCTACCTCCATAGCATCCGATCGAAAAGGTATAATCGCAGCCTGGTCTGGTGCCCATCATCATGATTGTTATTTTTTAATTCGCTATTGAGGAACGTGCATGTCTGAAATTGTTCATTTTTTTACCTCAATTGATCACTCTCTTTTACGCGACCTTATCCTGACCATTTTTTTTGTGATTTGCTTAATCATTTGCCGGGCTATCGTTCGCAAAGCGGTTCTGCAACGTACTTCACTTCCGCCTGAAGTTAAACGGCGCTGGTTAGGTAACATACGTAATATTGCCCTCGTCATTTTAGTGCTCGGCATTGTCCTGATTTGGGGCAATCAGATTGAAAATTTTGCCGTTTCTTTAGTTGCCGTTGCAGCCGCATTTGTATTGGCTACGCGTGAGATGTTGTTATGCGTTTTAGGCTCGATTTTTCGTACCAGCACAGACATGTGCCGCATTGGCGACCGGATCGAAGTCAATGGCATTAAAGGCCAGATTATTGATATGAATTTGTTTTCTACTATCCTGGTGGAATCCACGCAGTCTTGCGCAGCAAAAAGCACGGTTGGTCGCATGGTCACCATTCCCAATTCCATGTTTTTTAGCCAGGCAATATACAACGAAACGCGACTCGGCAAGTTTGCCATTCTCACCGTGCATATCAAATTAGAACGCGACGATAACTGGCAACTGGCTGAGGAAATTTTGCTGGAATCGAGCAATAAAATTATTAACGAATACGCCGATAAATTAGAACGTAATTCGCAGAATGTAGCTCATATTTATGCTCTGGAAATGCCGTTGCAACATGCCCGGGTCAGAGTGATAGTGGACGACATTAATTACGTTACGTTGCATCTGCAATTACCTGCGCCTATGGGAAAATCGCATCAGATTGAGCAGCGTATTTTGCGGGAGTACTTATCTAAAATGCCGCTGACGACTAACCACAGAACTTTTTCAAATGAATCGAATTAACAAAGAAAAAAACCAGCGTACGCTGGTTTTTTTTTCGATCTGCAACTTACATCCAACTCGCAGTTAACTTTCGCTTTTAGCTACTTTATTTACCCGGAGCTGGCTGACCCGGTGCAGGAGTCACCTCGATAGTTTCTGTCTCAACTATAACGGGCTGTTCCACAATACTAACCGCCGGTACAAACTCCACATACCCTGGCGCCGTGTTTGTTATTGGCAATAACGGCACGATCAATAACGCCACGATATTGATGATCTTAATTAATGGATTAATCGCAGGGCCAGCCGTATCCTTGTAAGGATCACCCACCGTATCACCAGTCACAGCGGCTTTGTGCGCTTCAGAACCCTTGCCACCAAAATTACCATCTTCGATATATTTCTTGGCGTTATCCCAGGCACCGCCACCGGTTGTCATGGAAATGGCGACGAATAAACCGGTGATGATGGTACCCATTAATAATCCACCTAATGCAGCAGGTCCGAGCAATAAACCGACTAACACAGGTACGATTACTGGCAACAAAGAAGGAATAATCATTTCTTTGATCGCAGAGCTGGTCAGCATGTCCACCGCTTTGTCATATTCGGGTTTGCCGGTGCCGTCCATAATGCCCTTGATTTCTTTGAACTGACGGCGCACTTCCACCACAACAGCACCTGCGGCACGACCAACTGCTTCCATTGCTAACGCGCCGAATAAATAAGGAATCAAGCCACCAATAAATAATCCGACGATGACATGTGGGTTCGATAAATCAAAGGTGACGTGGGTGCCGACAGATTCCAACGCATGCGTGTAATCTGCAAATAAAACCAGCGAAGCTAAACCGGCGGAACCGATGGCATAACCTTTCGTGACCGCTTTAGTGGTATTACCAACCGCATCTAACGGATCCGTTACGGCACGCACCGAGGCAGGCATTTCAGACATTTCGGCAATGCCACCGGCGTTATCTGTAATGGGGCCGTAAGCATCTAATGCCACCACAATTCCCGCCATTGACAACATCGAGGTGGCCGCGATAGCAATTCCATATAAACCTGCTAAATGATAAGAAACCAAAATCGCCACGCACACAGCTAACACAGGATATGCAGTGGATTTCATGGAAACACCGAGGCCGGCAATAATATTAGTTCCGTGGCCGGTCGTAGAAGCTTCGGCGATATGACGCACCGGATGAAAATCCGTGCCTGTGTAGTATTCAGTGATATAAACCATTAGACCGGTCAGCACAATACCGACTAAGGTTGAGCCCAACATCGGTAAAAATTGATTTTCAGGAAGTACCAGTTTGGTGACGATGGCAAAACCAACGAAGGACAAACCAGCTGCCCACCACAAACCGGTATATAAAGCCGACATAATTTTTTTGCCGGGCTTAGCTTTCACCATCGAGCAACCAACAATAGAACCCAAAATAGAAACAGCACCGAGTAACAATGGATACAACGCCGCTTGCGGACCCATGTTTGGCATTAACAGCGCACCCAATAACATCGTGGCAATTAACGTTACTACATAGGTTTCAAATAAATCGGCGGCCATACCAGCGCAATCGCCCACGTTATCGCCCACATTGTCAGCAATAACGGCCGGATTACGTGGGTCATCTTCCGGAATTCCCGCTTCGACTTTACCAACCAGATCAGCACCAACGTCTGCGCCTTTGGTAAAAATTCCACCACCGAGACGAGCAAAAATAGAAATGAGTGAAGCGCCGAAAGCCAGGCCTATCATCGGCTTGAGCATATCGTGATGGGACAGGGGCACGCCTGATTTTTCTGCGTAGCAAACCAACAGCCAGTAAAACAGGCTAACACCAAGCAAACCCAGACCAACCACCAACATGCCGGTGATAGCACCACCTTTAAATGCCACATTCAACGCCGGATTCACACCCAGCGTAGCGGCTTGCGCGGTGCGCACGTTGGCGCGTACTGAGACGTTCATGCCGATAAATCCGCATGCGCCTGACAATACGGAACCAATCAAAAAGCCGATTGCCGTTGGTACGCCCAATCCGGGCAATATGACAATGATAATGAGTAACACCACCCCAACCAACGCAATAGTGCGATATTGACGCGCTAAATAAGCTGCTGCTCCTTGTTGGATCGCGGCTGCAATTTCTTGCATACGCGCATTTCCGGCATCTTGTTTCAAAATCCATGCACGTGAAATCAGACCATATAGAACTGCAATCACTCCACAGCTAATCACAAACCACAAGCTTGTTACCATGTAAATCTCCTTTTTATTATTCAAAAAAACGACGATTTTCCAACAAACAAATGCTTATTTTTTACTGCAAAAAACTAAATCTACAACTATCGTCTGGACGACTCCATCATTCCCGCGCAGGCGGGAATCCAGTGGCAGGTAGTGCCTTCGCCGCTCAAATTGCTCAGACGATTAAAGAAAATCAGAATCAAATTTAAAGAACAAAAAAACTTCCTCCGAATCTTCATCCCCACATTAACAAAAACCATGATATTGCCAACGTCGAAGGCACTACGTGCCACTGGATTCCCGCCTGCGCGGGAATGACGGGGTTAGGTTGCGCTTATGCACATATGCCAATCAACTAAAACTAAATAAAAAAAGCGGACACTTAAGTCCGCTTCTTTTATCTGCACATTTTATTCAGCCAATGCCGCAAATGCCCTCTCCCGAATAGCATCCACGGTACCAACCCCAGAAATCTTGCGGTATTTTGGCACGCCAGGATGACCAGATTTAGCTAATTCACCATAATAATTAATCAAAATTTCTGTCTGACTGTGATAAACCGCTAAACGTTTTTTGACGGTTTCTTCTTTATCGTCATCGCGCTGTTTTAACTCGTCACCCGTAATATCATCACGGCCCGCAATTTTTGGTGGATTATATTTAAGGTGGTAAGTACGACCCGAAGCCGGATCCATCCGGCGACCGCTCATGCGTTCAATAATGGCCTCATCAGGCACATCAATTTCCAGCACATAATCAATCACCACACCGGCATCTTTCATCGCATCTGCTTGTGGAATAGTACGAGGGAAACCATCGAACAGATAACCATGTTCACAATCTTTTTCTTTCAAACGTTCCTGCACTAATCCAATAATAATGTCATCGGACACCAGACCGCCGGCATCCATCACCTTTTTAGCCGCTAACCCCATCGCTGTGCCAGCCTTAACCGCAGCACGCAACATATCGCCGGTGGAAATTTGTGGAATACCGTATTTTTCTTTGATGAAGTTAGCTTGCGTACCTTTTCCCGCACCAGGAGCACCTAACAAAATAAGACGCATAATTTTTTCCTAAATAAGTTTAAATTGAATGAATGCGGTTTGTTTTTTGGCTTGTTTTTTTATGGCACTCAGTTGCGCCTCAAATGCAGCACGCAACTTACCATAAAATTTCATAGCAAGATAACCCCCGGGTCCTGAAAGAATGATTCAGACAACAGCTAAGCAATGCCATTTTGCTCATAATAGCCCCGCACCCGCTGCAAATCGTCCAGAGTATCGACTCCTGCCAAAGGCGCATCGGGCGTTATATGCACTGCAATCGGATGACCATTCCAAAGCACGCGCAACTGCTCCAATGCTTCGTAGCGTTCCAGCGGTGCTACTTCTAACGTGGCATATTTTTTCAAAAAAGCCTGAGTGTAAGCGTATAAACCGATGTGTCTGAACACACGATAATCTGCTGGCATGACCGTTTTGCTCACAGCAAAAGCATCGCGGTTCCAGGGGATCGTCGCCCGGGAAAAATATAAAGCGCATCCGGATTTATCTAACACCACCTTCACCACATTAGGATTAAATGCTTCTTCAGCATTCCTGATCGGATGCGCAGCGGTCGACATTTCTACGCCAGGTTTTATTTGCATCGCGGTTGCTGTAACCAGGCCAGGCTCAATTAAAGGCTCATCGCCTTGCACATTCACGATGACGGTGTCATCAGGCAAATTCAATTTTTCAGCGACTTCAGCAATACGGTCCGTACCGGACTGATGATCCATCCGGGTCATATAAGCGGTGATGCCATAGTGTTGACAAGCATCGACAATACGCACATCGTCACACGCCACCGTCACCGATTCAGCACCGGACAATCTGGCGCGTTCCGCCACGCGCACTATCATCGGTTTGCCAGCCAGATCAGCTAGCGGCTTATCAGGTAAGCGAGTAGAAGCCAGGCGTGCGGGGATGATGACAATAAATTTGCTGCTCATCGTTATTTGCTTTGCGGATGAGAGCTGGTAACGTCCGATTCCGGCGCATTCAAATCACGCGCCTGATCAGCCCACATTACCGGAATACCATCACGAATCGGATAAGCCAATTTATCCCCGTTACAAATTAATTCTTGCGCCGCCTTGTCGTACACCAGCGGGCCTTTGCATAAAGGGCACACCAAAATATCCAGCAAACGAGCATCCACGTTTTTCTCCACTTATCGTAATTTCTTCAGAATTTTTTCCATCACACTTGCATCAATTTCCGCCTCAACCGCCACCACCCAAATACGCACATCAGCGGCGATCTCTTTTGACTGGCGGCATTTTACTGCATCCTTTTCTGTAATCAGAATCATGTCAGCCGTCAGATTGTTAAACGGATTGCTTACATAATCAAAATGATCGGGCAATGACATGGACGCACAACGTACACCTTGCTGCCGCAACATGGCAAAAAAACGCTCAGGATGTCCAATTCCTGCCGCTGCTACTATTTTTAATCCTGCGTCCAGAACACTTAACTCCCGGGTTTGATTAGCATCAAGCAAGCGCTGCGCGCGTGTTCCTGTCAGCTGCATGCGAACAGTATCGGACGGCAAAACCGGACTCATTTTTTCTGCGGCATTTAAATTCACCACGGTGATATCACGCCGTCGGGTGACTGGTTCCCGCAACGGTCCCGCAGGCAACAACCAACCATTACCAACGCCACGTGCATCGAACAACATAATCTCAACATTACGGGCCAGCGCGAAATGCTGCAAACCGTCGTCGGCAATAATCACGTTCACATCCGGAAAATTGGCCAATAAGACACGACCAGCATCAACACGATTACGCCCCACCACAACCGGACAAGAACTTTGTTGCGCTAACAAAATGGGTTCATCACCAACCTGACTTGCCTGAGCATCTGCAACCACCACACAAGACGCATCCTGTTTTCTGCCATAACCGCGGGAGATAACACCGGGCTGGTATCCGGCTTTTTTCAATTGCACGAGCAGCCATAAAGTGAAAGGCGTTTTACCGGTGCCTCCCACAAAAATATTGCCAACGACAATAACCGGAACCGCTAATTTTTGTTGCGACAACCAGCCAATCTGATACAAAAACGCACGCAGCCTGATTACCACGCCAAACAATTGCGCGACAGGCCATGCAAGGTACGCGAACCAGCCGCGCCGCAGCCATGCACGCATAACAGCATCAGTGAGACGTTTTTTTTTAGAGAAGGAAGTAATCAATTTGACTGCGGATTACTGCGTCGACTTATTTTGCGCAGCAAAAGTGATTTTGGTTAAGCCAGCCAAACGCGCTGCTTCCAAAACATCAATTACGGATTGATGACTTGCAGCACCATCGGCATTGATGATGATAATAGGTTCTGGTTGCGCGTTACCCGTGCCGATCGCGCTACTAGCGCCAGACATTTCACTAACCACCTTTTTAATATTTTCAGCTAAATCAGCCACATCAATTCGCGCAATGGGATATTGATTAATCCGGTAATTTCCACGCACATCCACGCCAATTTGAATTTCACCAGGACGTTGTTGCGCCGCGTCGGCATCTGCTTTGGGGAGATTAATTTGCAACTCCGTAAAACGGCTGTATGTGGTGGATACCATCAAAAAAATCAAGATTACCAAGAGCACATCGATAAACGGAATTAAATTAATTTCTGGTTCAGAGTGGCCAGTTTTGTTTTTGCGGAAGTTCATTTTTTAAATTCCAATACGTTACTTACGGTTACCGTGCACCGTATCAACAAACTTAATAGCCTGCTGCTCCATTTGAATGATAAAGCTATTGATTAAGGCACTGAAATGGCGATAAAAGAAAATAGTCGGCATCGCAATCAAAATACCAAACGCGGTGTTATATAAAGCGACCGAAATTCCATGCGCAAGTTGAACCGGATTAGCGCCAGTCGCGTTTTGCGCACCAAAAATTTCAATCATTCCAACTACGGTGCCAAACAAACCCATTAAGGTCGCTAAAGAAGCAATTGTTCCCAGCGTGGTTAAAAACCGCTCTAACTCATGGGCCGCAGCATGGCCCGCTTCTTCAATAGCCTCTTTCATCACGTCACGCGGCGCATCCACATTACGCAATCCGGCCGCTAACACGCGACCTAATGGCGAATTTTGCTCCAGCTTATCCACCACTTCTTTATTCACTTTACCGCTACGGTAAACCCGAATAACTTCGCCTAATAAAGTGCGCGGCAAAATGCGTGCTGCACGTAGTGACAGAGAGCGCTCAACAATTAATGCCAACGCGACAATCGAAGAGACTAATAAGAAATAAACTGGCCAACCAGCTGATTGTAATAGTTCAAACAATGCAGACTCCCTGTGAGTGATATCGGAATTAGATTCGTTTTTCATTTAAAAAATCAACCACGCAATGTATCTTGTTGTGGGCCGCCAGGCAAGTCTGCAAACAGATATTAAATCCCCCCACATACGAAACTGGCCCCATAAAGTCCGGACGGGTGTGTCCGGACTTTATGGGGTCAGTACATACCGGGTTTTTTTATTTCCTATTTTTTAACAAACACATATCCCGTAAAGGTTTGCAAAGCGCCAGCCGATACTGTTAACTCAGGCACAATCGAGTACCCTTCCGTTTTTAAATTACTTAATATATTTCCACAGCGTTCTGCGACATGCTGACCGTTACTATAGTCAACTACTCCATATTGCGGAAAACCGGGGCTCGCCGAACAAAATACCAGAGCTGTTAATTTAGGCTCCTTATCAGCAGCTATAACAAAACTTCTATGTGTGGAGTGCTAACAGATGATGTGGCTGCCGTAGACACGATTTTCGTATAGCCATTTTTAGCAGCGGCTTTAAGCACACTTGAACAGTTAGATACTTTATATAAATTTGACCCATCAGGAAAAACAGCAGACCCGGTGGTGTGGTCTAAATTCATTTCACAAAAACCCAGGGCAACATTAGTCAGATCAGTAGTCCCCTGATTCGGCGCCGCACCGAAAGAATGCGATGCGTACGTTGCTGCCGCTAAAATTAATGATGTGATTGTAAGTTTTGAGATATTCATTTTTTCTCTCCTCATATTTAAAATAAAAATTACATTTACCAACGCCGGATAGCTAACTAAAAAATCTCTGAACCAGATAAAAATTTGAGCTAATAGTTGCCATTTTCTTTCAACCGTATCGTGCACTGACAGCAGCCCGCAACACTGTCTTGAAGAAAACAGTCCCCAGGACTTACCTCAACAAACCCTATCAAGTCCTTAGCGCACTTACGTCCGCTACAGTGCCTGCCAACAATCGGCTAAAAATTTCAGTCTGATTTTTTATAGAAAGTGCTGATAGCAGCCGTTGCCCCTGTTCTGGTAGGAGCCTTCCTATAAGACTCAGCAAAAATGGAAAATGCCTTACGCAGAAATCGGGATGATAAAAAATTTGTGTGAAGGATGAAATGAGCAAGATATCTGTTTCCGCCTGACCAACCGCTGAGTTATTCACAGCAAATGTGGGTAACTTTGTGCACAATTCATCGCAAGCAATCCTAATCGCTTGATTTAATGCAGGTTTATTCAAAATGCTCACAATCTGAGCAGTGTGTTGTGCACACAATTTGTGGATAACTTTGTGTGCAAAGCAGGTATATAAATTTAAGTGCTTGATTTTAATGATGTTAATACTTTTGCCTGGAATTTCAGCAGCGTATCAACGTTATAATCCGCCGCTACACCAAATTCGATTCGCCTCATGCAAACCACTCCTCAAGTTCTGACTGTCAGTGAATTAAATCAATCCGTTGCGCATTTATTAGAGCGCACCATTCCTCTTTGCTGGATAGCAGGCGAAGTATCCAATTTTACCCGCGCGGCTTCGGGACATTGGTACTTCACACTCAAAGATGATCAGGCGCAGGTCAGAGCGGTGATGTTTAAAAGTCGCTCTGTCAGTGCGGATTTTATTCCACGGGAAGGTGAAAAAGTAGAAGTCCGGGCGACGGTAACGTTGTATGCACCGCGGGGAGATTATCAACTCAGCGTAGAAGGCATCCGGCGAGCTGGTTTGGGCAATCTTTATGAAGCATTTTTAAAATTAAAACAAAAACTCAGTGATGCTGGTTTATTTGATATTGACCGTAAAAAAAGTTTGCCCACCTTTCCAACTTGCATCGGCATTGTCACCAGTCCGCAGGCAGCGGCGTTGCGCGATGTTTTGATTACGCTAAAACGCCGTGCACCTCACGTTAAAGTCATTCTTTATGCAACGCCAGTGCAAGGTAATGGTTCAGCTGAAAAAATTGTGCAGGCAATTCAGGTGGCGACTTCAAGAAATGAGTGTGACCTTTTACTGATAGCGCGCGGAGGCGGCAGCATTGAAGATTTATGGTCATTTAATGATGAACAAGTTGCCTACGCGATTTGCGCCTGCCCTATTCCCATCATTGCCGGTATCGGTCATGAAACCGATTTTACGATTGCTGATTTTGTGGCCGATTTAAGGGCACCCACTCCGACAGCCGCCGCAGAAATGGCAGTTACCGCGCGAGCTGATTTAATGCAGCAAATTGAAAATTTGACGGCAAAATTACGCCGCGCTTTACAACGTCAATTAGATCAACAAAATCAAACGGTAGATACGTTTTCACGCCGCTTAGTTAGTCCAATCACCGCTATCCGAAATGAACGTTTAAAACTAGCCGGCATGCAAATGAAAATGAAACATGCGTTTCAAACTTCAACCCACCAAACTTATTTTCGCTTTGAACAATTAAAACAAAAGTTAATTCAGCAAGCACCGGATATTACTCATCAACGAAATCAGCTACAACAATTAACACAGCAACTGCAAACTAAAGCGCACCGTCAACTGACTTTGCAACAGCAAACTCTGACTAATCTGAATGCGCAACTTGAATTGCTCAACCCACAACGCACGCTGGAACGCGGTTATGCCATTGTTTTAGATAAGAAGGGAAAAATTTTTCGTACGCCTGATCAATTCAAAGCGCCTGACAATATTACTGTCCGGCTTGCGCAGGGCGAGGTGGAGTTGGGGATAGTTAGCGTTCAGCGCGATTTGTAAATATATGCACGTCTATCGCTGTGATTCACAATTTCTGTCGTAATTCATCTACGTCAAATTCAGGAGGCGATGTTTCATTGTGAAGATTACCAGGTTGATTCACGGAAGACACCAGTCGGTCTCTCACATTGAAATAGTCCTGATAAGCAGCCGGATACGCCAGGTAACCTAAAGTTAATCTAAAAAATTGAAGAGTTTCTGTAACCCCATTAGAATACGTGGTTCGTTGTTTTGTTCTGGGGGAATTTGCCGAGATGCGGATTTTCGTAGGGTGGGCACACTTTTGTGCCCACAATGTTTGAAATTTTAATGATGGTCGATATTGGGTGGTTTTTGATAGGCTATGGAATTTATTTGCTATTGTCAGTAATCCACCATGGTGGGCACAAAGGCGTGCCCACCCTAAAAAAAATCGCACATGTTAACCATCACCAACTAATAACAAAGGAAAAAAATGGAACACAAATTACCCGCTTTGCCTTACGCGCTGGACGCTTTAGCTCCACACATTTCAAAAGAAACGCTGGAATACCATTACGGCAAACATCACCAGACTTATGTGACGAATTTAAACAACCTCATCAAAGGTACTGAATTTGAAAACGCCACATTAGAAGAAATCATTAAAAAATCATCTGCCGGTATTTTTAATAACGCCGCTCAAGTGTGGAATCACACTTTCTACTGGAACGGATTAAAACCCAACGGCGGCGGCGCTCCTGCCGGTGCATTAGCGGCGGCAATCACTGCCAGATGGGGTTCATTTGACGCCTTCAAAGAAGCGTTCACCAAATCTTGTATAGGTAACTTTGGTTCAGGATGGACCTGGTTGGTTAAGAAAGCGGATGGCTCGCTGGACATTGTGAATACCTCAAATGCAGTAACGCCATTAACTACCGCTGACAAACCATTGATTACTTGTGATGTTTGGGAACACGCTTATTACATCGATTATCGTAACGCGCGTCCAAAATATGTGGAGGCGTTTTGGAATTTGGTTAATTGGGATTTTGCTGCGGCCAATTTAGGCTAATGAGTAATTCGTAGGTTGGGCTAACGCTTTATCAGCCCAACACTCTGCGCAGAATGTTGGGCTGATAAAGCGTTAGCCCAACCTACGAGTAAAAAAGCCCTTGATTTTTTTCAAGGGCTTTTTTATTTGCTTCAAATTACTTTGTTTCATTCACCGATACGCCGAGTAACTGTTTTTTCAACGATCGATCCACCGGACTTGCGCCAATCCACATTCGTAGCAACGCATTAAAAAATGCGACGTCAGGAATTGATTTACCTATTTTTTTGCCGTTAACTAACACTTTAGTGCCCACATCCGGCCCCCACTCTATCGACAGTACATCGCCTTTTTCTAAATCTGGAATAAGAGAAAATAATTCATCAAACTGTTGAAATTGCTTGCTCAGTTTTTCTTTTGTTTCCTGATCTGAATTGAGCTCAACACCGTCCTTAATACCTTGCTTTATAACGCCACTTTTTAAGGTCCTGAGCATAGTCAGATTTATTTGCTTAGGGCCTGGCATATCCAATACGCCTTTTACCGTGTGTGTTATATCCGTTAAATACAACGCGGCTACATACACTCTGAAAAAAAATATTTTATTGCGAAAGCCTGCGCCATTCAATTTCAATGTCGTGGTTTTATTGCCGGCAGAAACTTGTATCGTTTTATCCACCTTAATTCCTGATATTTCAACCACGCGCGGAACAGCCGGCGTAATTGCTTGCGATTTGACAGCGAAAAAAAATGTCAAACAAAGCAATATGGCTTTAAAAAGTAAGTTCATTTTTCATTCCATTTTTGATAGCTACCTGATTTTCAAATCTCGTCCCGGCGACCCTATCGTTCCCGCTCAGGCGCTAATTTCGTAGGGTGGGCACGTTTTTGTGCCCACGCGGTTGGTTGATCTATCAGGTTCTTAATGTGTGTCTCGGTTTATCAATGACCGCGTGGGCACAAAAAACGTGCCCACCCTACGACGTTACGTCTCCCGCAAAAACTTATGGGTAACGATTAGTGCCTACGCGGGAATGACGAGGTCGCCGAGGCGATGCGAAGGTCAATGCTCAAATTAAAAAAACGCGCTAAATTTAATAAGTTGAAAAATTTAACGCGCCATTTGCTTTTCACTTACTCAAAAAACTTTTTACTTTTTCCATCCACGATTTACTTTGCGGACTATGTTTTGAGCCACCTTCCGCTGTCAACATATCAAAGTCACGTAACAACTCCTTTTGTTTATCCGTTAATTTAACCGGAGTTTCGATGACGACATGACAAAACAGATCACCAGGAAAACCAGAACGCACACCTTTAATACCTTTACTGCGCAAACGGAAAGTTTTTCCGGTTTGAGTTCCTTCGGGAATGGTAAAAGTGGCTTTACCACTTAAGGTAGGCACTTCAATTTCGCCGCCCAACGTTGCTTTCGCAAATGAGATTGGCATTTCACAATGCAGATCATCACCGTCACGCTGAAAAACCGGATGCTGTTTAGTATGAATTTCAACATACAAGTCACCTGGCGGACCACCATTAACGCCAGGTTCACCATTGCCAGATGAACGAATCCGCATGCCGTCATCAATTCCAGCCGGGATTTTTACTTCGAGTGTTTTATTCCGTTTAATTCGTCCGGCACCTAAACAACTTGTGCATGGTTCGGAAATAATTTTTCCGGTACCGTGACATTTCGGGCATGTTTGCTGAATACTAAACAAACCCTGCTGCATGCGTACCTGACCATGTCCACCGCAGGTGGGGCAAGTCGTTGGCGACGTACCAGGTTTTGCACCGGTTCCATGGCAAGGTTCACACGCATCCCAGGACGGAACACGAATAGTTGTATCAAAACCGTTTGCTGCCTGTTCCAGAGTAATTTCCAGGTTGTAGCGTAAATCTGCACCGCGATACACTTGCGGGCCAGCACGACCACCACGACCTCCACCACCAAAAATATCGCCAAAAATATCACCGAACGCATCAGAAAAACCACCGTGCCCACCACCGCCACCACCGCCCATATTGGGATCAACACCTGCATGGCCATAGCGGTCATAAGCTTCCCGCTTTTTAGGATCGGTCAGCATTTCGTAAGCTTCTTTAGCTTCTTTGAATTTATCTTCGGATTGCTTGCTATCTGGATTGCGATCCGGATGATGCTTCATCGCTAACTTACGATAAGCCTTTTTGATCTCATCGTCGGACGCGTTTTTTGCAACGCCTAATATTTCATAAAAATCACGCTTGGCCATTTTTTTGGCGCTTTCTTAATGTGTTCGATTATTTTTTGGGAGCTTCTGAACGTTTAACAATCTATCCATCAACCATGCCCCCCGTCGTTCCCGCGGTTTTTGGCGGGAATCCAGCGTCTTTTTTAAAATCACTTTTAACGATTTTTCCTTACGCTGGCAACCCGGCATAACAACGAACGTCACTGGATTCCCGCCAAAAACCGCGGGAACGACGGAGTTAAGGTTCATGGGTTCAATTCAACCGAACGTTGTACAGTTGCGATCTCTTCTAATCATCTCCCACAAGTAGGGGAGAAAACCCGGATTACTTATCCTTCACTTCCTTAAACTCCGCATCCACAACATCATCCTGAGGTTGCTTAGCTTCTGATGCACCGGCCGACCCTGCACCAGCAGCATCACCAGCACCAGCAGCTTGTTGCGCTTGCATATCCGCATACATTTTTTCACCCAGCTTTTGCGAAGCAGTCGATAACGCGGCGAGTTTTTCATCGATAGCAGCCTTGTCACCGCTCTTCAACGATTCTTCCAACTCTTTAATCGCTGATTCGATTTTCTCTTTTTCATCAGCCTCCAGTTTATCGCCATGCTCAGTCAACGCTTTACGTGTTGAATGCACCAGCGCGTCGCCTTGATTGCGCGATTCAGCCAGCTCTTTCACTTTTTTGTCTTCTTCCGCATTCAATTCAGCATCTTTCACCATTTTTTGAATTTCTTCTTCAGTCAAACCTGAGTTTGCCTTGATGGTGATTTTATTTTCTTTGCCGGTCGCTTTGTCTTTTGCCCCCACATGCAAAATACCGTTAGCGTCGATATCAAACGTCACTTCAATTTGTGGGGTTCCGCGAGACGATGGTGGAATGCCTTCCAAATTAAATTCACCCAGACCTTTATTGCCAGCCGCGATTTCACGTTCACCCTGATACACCTTAATGGTTACCGCAGGTTGATTGTCATCTGCTGTTGAAAATACCTGGCTGAACTTAGTCGGAATAGTGGTGTTCTTTTGAATCATTTTGGTCATCACACCGCCAAGCGTTTCTATTCCCAACGACAATGGCGTAACGTCCAACAACAACAGATCTTTCCGGTCACCCGACAAGACTGACCCTTGAATCGCAGCACCAGCCGCAACCGCTTCATCCGGGTTGACATCTTTACGCGGTTCTTTACCAAAAAATTCTTTAACAACTTCCTGAACTTTCGGCATACGTGTCATACCGCCGACCAAAATAATGTCATTGATATCGGACACTTTAACGCCGGCATCCTGAATCGCGATACGGCATGGTTCTATCGTTTGTTTGATGAGTTCTTCGACCAACGATTCCAACTTAGCGCGCGTCATTTTTAAATTCAAATGCACAGGCGCGCCGTTAGCCATGGCGATATAAGGTTCATTAATTTCTGTTTGTTGCGCGCTGGACAATTCGATCTTGGCGCGTTCTGCCGATGCTTTAATGCGTTGCAAAGCGATCGGATCTTTTTTCAAATCCAGGCCATTGATTTTTTTAAACTCATCAAGAATGTAATCAATAATGCGTTGATCAAAATCTTCGCCGCCCAGGAAAGTATCACCATTGGTTGACAACACTTCAAATTGCTTCTCACCGTCAACATCAGCGATTTCAATAATCGAAATATCAAACGTACCACCGCCCAAATCATAGACAGCAATCTTGCGATCGCCGCGTTCAGTTTTATCTAAGCCAAACGCTAAGGCTGCCGCCGTAGGCTCGTTAATAATGCGTTTGACTTCCAACCCGGCGATACGACCTGCGTCTTTGGTTGCCTGGCGTTGTGAATCGTTGAAATACGCAGGCACAGTAATCACCGCTTCGGTGACTTCTTCGCCGAGATAATCTTCGGCCGTTTTTTTCATTTTGCGCAAAACCTCAGCGGAAATTTGTGGTGGCGCCATTTTCTTATCACGCACACTCACCCACGCGTCACCGTTTTCCGCTTTAACGATAGTAAATGGCATCAGACTGATGTCTTTCTGCACTTCCTTTTCGTCAAACTTGCGACCTATCAAGCGCTTAATCGCATATAACGTATTTTGCGGATTAGTAACCGCCTGGCGTTTTGCCGATGCGCCGACTAAGATTTCGCCGTCCTCTTGATACGCAATAATAGAAGGCGTAGTGCGTGCGCCTTCCGCATTTTCGATTACTTTGGGTTGCCCATTTTCAACAACAGACACACATGAATTGGTGGTGCCTAAATCAATACCGATAATTCTTCCCATGATGATTCCTTTAAAAGTTTTATAAAATAAGTCAGAGAGTTCTTATATATGTTGAAAAAAACGAATTTCAAGCACGTTGAAATGGTTCATTCCACGCTATTTAGCTTGTGCCACCGTTACCAGCGCCGGGCGCAATAACCGGTCTGCAATCGTGTAACCCTTTTGCAAGACTTCAACCACGGTATTTGCCTCTTGTTCCGCAGGCACCATCGACACCGCCTGATGTTTGGCCGGGTCCAGTTTTTCACCTTTTACCGGATTAATTTCCAACAAACGATTTTTTTCGAAAGCTTGCGTTAATTGGCGCAAAGTGACTTCCGAGCCTTCTTTTAAGGCTTCCACGGAAACCGTTTCAATTTTCAATGCCATTTCTAAGCTGTCTTTCACCGGAATCATGGATTCAGCGAAACTTTCAATAGCGAATTTATGCGCTTTGCTGATGTCTTCCTGAGCACGACGGCGAATATTTTCAGCGTCCGCTTTAGCACGTAAAAAAGCATCTTGCAATTCAAGCAATTTGGCTTCGGTTTGTTGTAATTTTTCTTCAAAGTCAGAATCAACCGCGACCATAACAGGCTCTTCGGATTCAACAACATCTTGCGCTGTTTGTTCATCCATTTGCTCACCTGCCGGCACTTCTTTATTCACTTTATCTCGCATGTATACCTCCCAAAATCGATCATTTCCAAAAACAGGGTAAGGACATGGGGTTGTTCATTTGCATTTCAAGGGCAACCTTGTCGGTTTGGTATGGAAAACGTTAAATAATTTCAGCCTCTTTATAAATTGACGAACAGATGACTCACCGCGATTTAGCTCTCTCTCCCTTTTCACTGGAGAGAGCTCAGTCACCCGTCGTTCGACCGAATTGTTCCCATGAACCGGGATGCGGCTCCTCCCGTTCCGCGGGAGGACTGGGGAGACGGCTCGTGAAAATGCGAATAGCGTTAATAACTACGAATTGCGTAGTCATAAAAGATTAAATTGGTCTTAATAATTAAGGTTTAAAGCACAGCAACCACCCTCTCCCAACCCTCTTCCGCGGAACGGGAGAGCAACTGTGTTTCAAGTCAAGCAAAATTGGAAGAAAAATTGTTATCCCAGGGTTTACCTGATTTCATAATCGCATTAAGAATCGTCAACAATTTATGCATACAAGCCACCAACGCTAC